>JACCDI011785390.1_pt1 | contig 14821 bp, 3 predicted proteins | sample 7442791 | NCBI WGS metagenome assembly JACCDI01 (sample SAMN15323434, study PRJNA562643) | freshwater metagenome | isolation source: river surface water | place: USA:Blue River Watershed | collected 2017-08-15 | reverse complement strand
GTTTACGTTTAGAGAATGATGAGGCGAGTAACGATCCTGACTATGTGCGTTGGCTCAATTTATTAGTGGCACCGGGTTCTTCTCTGGGGGGCGCGCGACCGAAGGCAAGTGTTGTGGATGAAACGGGTCATTTATGGATTGCCAAATTCCCAAGTGCACAGGATGCGTTTGATGTAGGAGCTTGGGAAATGTTGACTCATCGACTAGCTACCAAAGCAGGCGTGGATATGTCAGAGGCTAAAGCGCAGGTTTTTTCTACGAAACACCATACTTTTTTAACGAAGCGATTTGATCGAACGAGCTTTGGAAAAAGAAAGCATTTTGCTTCTGCTATGACCCTATTAGGATATTCAGATGGCGAGGAAGGGGCCAGTTATCTAGAGTTAGTTGAATTTATCAGTAGTCAAGGGGCAAATGTGCAAGCAGATTTAGCCCAGTTATACCGGAGAATTGCCTTTTCCATAGCGGTTTCGAATGTAGATGACCATCTTCGGAATCATGGTTTTTTATGGACCAAAGATGGATGGATCTTATCTCCAGCCTACGATATTAATCCGGTGGAGACGGGGTCTGGACTTCATTTAAATATCTCGGATGTAGATAATTCCCTGGATTGGGTTTTGTTAAAAGAAACGGCACCTTTCTATCGATTAGAGCCAGAAATGGCGGATGAGATTATTCAAGAAGTGAAGGAGGTAGTCAAAGAATGGGAAAAGGAAGCCAAGTCAGTAGGAATAAATACCTCAGAGCGGGACTTAAAATCAAACGCTTTTCGAATGGCGCTCATTCCATAATTATGCTTATTTTGCGACCTGAAACAACTCAACACTCTTGCTGACCATCGTCGAACTACTGTATAATTTTGTTATCTCCACGCTTGTGGGGATATTTGGACTTAACCTACTTTTCAGAAAGGGATTACTTGCTTCAAAATTTCTAGGCTTGTCATTTATTCTTTTTTGTGCGCGTATCATTTTAGGATATTTTACATTAGGAGGACGAATTATTCAATACCCGCATCTTTTCATGTTGGGGTCTCCTATCCATTTTTTAACTCCTCCAGTACTTTTTTTATTTGTTTACTTTCTATTTTATCCGAATAAAAAATTTGCCTTTTGGCATGGGCTTCTTTTCGTTCCATTTACTCTCCATTTAATGGAGTTAATACCGTTTTATCTGGGGCCTGTTGAAAATAAATTAGCCCAGATTCAGCTAGTTTTAAAGTACAAATCATTGGTAAATTATCCTGGAACTGTTACGGTGTTATCGCCGGCGGTTTTGTCTTTATTGAAGGTCGCATTTGCGTTTATATATTCTGCTAGTTCTATCGGAGTTGCTATTCGGTTTATGTTAAAGAATTCCCGTAATTTTTACCAAAAGAATCGGTTTATTTTCAACTGGATTATAGCGCATGGATCGTTGGGAATATTATCTGTTTTTTTTATTTGGGCCTATGTGCTGGGCATTATTGGTTTTAATAATTTGAAGTTTTCTTATTCGGATTTGTTGATGCATTTAGCCGTCTTTGTGAATCTAGGGGCGGTATTATATCGACCATCTATATTGGATGGCATAAAGTTCCATTCTTTGGTTCTTCGGCTGCAAGAAGATAAGCGACTTCCGGAGCAGGGTGAGGATGCCGAAAAACTGAAAAAATACGAACTAATAGCTAAGCGTTTAGAAGATTTGTTTGCGGTAGAAAAATTATTTTTAGATTCGGAATTAACACTCGAGAAGACGGCTAAAAAGCTTCAGATTTCAACCAAGGAATTATCAAGAACCACCTCGTATATCTATGAGTTAGGCTATCCAGATTTTGTCAATTCTTGGAGGATAAACTACATAGTGGAGCAAAGGATGATTAACAAGCAATGGCAGGCCTATTCACAAGATATGCTGGCGGAGTTAAGTGGCTTCGGTACGAGACAGGGTCTTCATAATGCCGTAAATCGCTTGCATGGAGTTACTCCAGCTACTTTTTTCTCGGAAAAAACGAAAAAAAACTAATTGTCAAATTATTGTAGAAAGCATTTTTCTTTACAGCTGCGCTTGTCCAATTTTTGTTATTTGGCTTATCATGCTAAAGTTCTAAATGTCAAACGTCGGATCAGTTTATCTTTTCTCTATCGTAAGCTCGCTTTGTGTGCTTTTCGGGCTGAACTTTTTATTCCGCAAAGGGAATATAGTCGTAGCTAAGATCCTTGCCATTGAATTTTTATTATTAGGCTACATGGTAGTTGCAGCTTATTTTTTAATGCCTGAAAATATTATTCAGACACCTTATTTTTTTCGAACATTAGCCCCGCTTTTTTATACTGTGCCGCCTTTGAATTTTTTGTTCTTGTGGTATTTATTTCACCCTAGAGCAAAGTTTGTACGTGCCCACCTGTTATTATTTATACCTTTTGTTATTCAACTTGTAGAGAACTTACCCTACTATCTAAGTGACAAACAAACGAAATTGCAAGAGATTAAATGGATGTTAGCTCAAGGGGACTTCTTCGCATTTAGTGAGCGGTTTATGTGGTTTGATCCCATTTATCATGTCTACGCAAAGTTTCTAATGTATGTCCTTTTCTATATTGCGATGGTTTATTTTTATGTACAGTTTCGCAGAGAAAAGCAGAATCAGATTTTGTTCAAAAAAGGGATTTTCCACTATTGGGTTATTGGGATTTTAATCTTTAGACTGTGTACGGTTCTTTACATTTGGTACACTTTTATTTATACCGATAATGGTAAGTCTTCGTTTATTACTACGGATTATTTATTGGTGGCAGAGTTTGTCTTTCATTTGTTGTATTTAGCCATTAATCCGAAACTATTAGATGTCGAAATTCTTGCCGAAAATTTACGTGGTCCCGAAAAGGCGGAGGTCGTGTTAACTGATGAAGAGGGAGAGCGCCTACAACAATTAGCGGCTAAAGTGGAGGCTTATTTCACCACCACGGAAGTCTTTTTAAATTCACAATTAACCGCAGAGTTACTCGGATCTTTAACCGGTCATCCGCATCGCTTGATAGGTCAGGCGATAAAGCATGTGCATGGCATTTCATTTAGAGACTATTTAAATAATTACCGGATTTCGTATATCGAAGAAAAGCTTAGTGACCCCACCTATTTAGCAAAATCGTCCATAGAAACGATTGCTGAGGCGTCAGGTTTCGGGTCTCGCCAGAGTTTTTACACGGCTTTTCGTAAAGCTAAAGGGTGTACCCCCAAGGAGTATTTCAGCTCTAGAATAGGTTAATTCATTCGTCCAAATTCTGTCAGGAGCATTTTTCTTGACAAATATCCAAGGTTCATTTTTCTTTCTTTGTTTGCCGGATTCTACTTTTAAGGGAATCTGAGCACGCATCTTAGTTTTTAAAATGTATGCCCTGTATGAAGAACGTTCTTTCAAAAACGTTTCGTTTTGCGCTTGCGCAAGTCTTGTTTTTTATTGTTCTAAATTTAACTTTTAGTCCAATTTCCAATGCGCAAATAGCGAATCTGAGATTTTCTAGTGCGCAAACCCCCTACACAGAACTTGCTGGAGGCACGAACTTGATTTCGGGAGGTTCGGCCGTAGGAGCGGCATCTGCCGTAACGCCGATTGGATTTAACTTTGTTTTTCAAGGGAATACGTTTTCGAGTTTTTCAGTTAATGCAGCAGGCTTATTGAAATTAGGATCTGTAGTAGTGACAACGGAAAGCGTAAACAATGCTAGTTCAACTACTAATACCCCAAAGCTGTACGCGTGGTGGGATGCTACAGCAACGATGGCTGCCGCGAATGGTGGCGGAGTAACTTTTGCTTTAACGGGGTCTGCCCCTAACCGAGTTTTAACGGTTCAATGGAGAGTTGCCTATACCACTTCGGCTACCACCGGATTTAGCTATCAAGTTAAATTATATGAAACCACGAATGTTATTGAGTATTTATACGGCGCTGTCCCGCCTTCGGGGACATTAAGCGCATCGGTGGGTTTAGGCAATTACGGAGCGAATGAATACCAATCTTTTTATACGTTTAACAACATTCCGTCGAGCACGTTAAATTACAATGCCAATACTATTTTTCCGGGTGCTGGTGCTGGGTTCAAATATACTTTCACGCCTAGTTTCGCTTCGCTTAGTCCAGCAAACCAAGCAAATAAACCCACTTTTTGGTTAAAAGCAGATGGAGCGCTCAATGCCACGCGCACTTTTTTAAATGTACCCGCAAATAGAAGAACCGCATCAAGTGAGTTGAATTCTACTTGGGCTGCGACTAATTCTGTTTTAAGTGCTACTAATGCTTGGATTGCTAGTGCGGCTCAAGGAGCAAGTGGAACACCCACTGGCAGCAATCAATTAGCTGCGCTGACCTTAGATTTAGGCTCAATTCAAACTATTCATGGGGTGGCTACTTTGGGTGCCGGAGCAAATGCTTATTATGTAAAGGATTATATGGTACGCGTGTCTAATGACAATGTCACTTATACCGATTTGGGTTTGTTCATGGGAAATGAACTCAATACGGCCCTGCGCTTTGCCGATTTTGATGCACCCGTAAGCTGTCGTTATGTGCGGATCATTCCTTCTGGATTTGAAACTTATCGCGCACTGAGGGCAGATGTTTATACTAAAACCTCCACAGCTATCCCCAATGATACCCGAGTAAATAATTGGGAAGATAATTCAGGTAACCAATGGCATGCCTATCAAAATGTGCTTGCCTCACAGCCGAATTTCAATACTAACCAAATCAACTTTAACCCAGCTGTCAATTTTACCAATAATCCAGGAACTTCTTTAAATTTTCCAGACTTGGCTAACATACGCCAAAGCTATTGGGTAGCACAAGACGCTACTGCAGCAGGGAATTCTTATTTTCATGTGCTTTATGGTGGCGAGGCCAATATTTATGGTGCTGCTACCACGCCCTATTTTTTCGGCGGCTTAGCTTCTGCAGTTCAAGCGGTAGCCTATATATCCGTTGCTCAAGGGGGCTGGCGTAAAGATGGTACCGTGGGTTCGGCAGCATCTACCTATGATTTTGGTGTGCAAGGAAAACCAAATTTGATAACTTCAACTTCTTTGGTAGACAATGCACCCTTTAGTGCGCAAAGTATTTCTTTTCAATCTGGAACGAATCGTTCATGGCAAGGCCCTATTGCCGAAATCATTACCTTCCAAAATCAGGCAAATACCAATCAACAAAATATTGTTGAAACGTATTTAGGAATAAAATACGGAATTACAGTAGGACATGACTATGTTACCCCAGATGGGACTATTGTTTGGAACCGAACAACCAATTCAACCTACCACAATAATGTGTTTGGTCTAGGTCGTTCCGATAGCCAAGGTTTGCATCAGCGTCAATCATTTTCAACTAATTTTACCGGTAGATTTATTACCCTTGGAAATAACTCAGTGATAGGCGCAACCAATGCAGCAAGTGTTGGAAATAGTTTGACTTCAGATAATTCCTATTTACTCCTCGGCGATAACAATGCGCCAATTTTGTACGAAGAAACATTAACGGGTAATTATTATCCGTTATTGCGCAAGTGGAAAGTAAGTAATACGGGCGTTACCGCTGCAACAAAAATTAGTGTTCCTGCATTTGGAAATAGTTCACCAAATGCCTTGCCTTATTCTAACATAGAAAGATTTGATGCAGAAACGGTGTATTTGGTATTTGATATGGATGGTGATGGCAACTTTAGTAATGCGACTTACACCGCCATGTCTAAAGTAGGGGAAGGTGCCAATGCAACCTGGGAGATAAATCAAGTGCTACCCAATAACGCGGTCATTGGTTTTGCGGTAAAACAAAATTTAACGGATTCGGATGGAGATACTGTTTTAGATGCGGTTGATATTGACGATGACAATGATGGGGTTATTGATGCCTTAGAACAAACCAACTGCAAAACCATGGGGCGTGATTTACGCTATGTGAACATGACGGGTGGGGCAATTGCGAATAAATCAGATAATGCCATAAATACCAATATCACAGCAGATAATGCTACTTGGATTTCTTCTTATTCTACAGAAACCTACACGTTACCGCTTTCGCTAAAATTTAGACGTGAGGCAAATTCTGGACAAGCCATGGTGGGCTTAATCCCAATAGGAAATACGCAAACACCAAATAACTATACAGACAATGGCTACAAATTCTATCTATTAAATACCAATGCATATGGTTATTTTGGGGCTACTTGGAATTTTACTCATACCTCTCTTCCGGATGAAGAATACAGCATTGATATCTCTGCTACAGGTTTTGTAACAGTACGAATCAACGGCGTGCAGCGTCATGCTTTTCAAGGAGCTAATTCGGCCTATAGATTTGTGGTTTCAACAAGCGCAGCGACAATTGCTCTCAAAGATATCCGCTTGACCAATGCTACACACCCAGAAAGAACGGTGTGCTTGGATAGGGACACAGACGGTGATGGAATTGCCAATCGCTTAGAATTAGATTCGGATAATGATGGTTGTTCCGATGCTGTAGAAGCTGGAACTGTGAGTAATTTATCCGCAACGACTGTAGCAGCGCCTTATGGTGCAAATGGGTTGTCTAATAGCCTTGAAACAGTAGCCGATAACGGTGTTTACAACCGAACAGTGAATTATTATAATGCTCGAATTGCGGCAATTAAGAGTTGTGCCGATTCAGATGGTGACACCGTTGCAGATATAGTAGACGTAGACGATGATAACGACGGGATTACAGACGCCCAAGAGTGTACTCCTTTTAATATCAATAATTTAAGTTATGCACCGCAAACTTTTAGTGTTACCAATGGCGCTTCAGCATCTCAAACCTTTCCGGCTGCTCCAGATGGTTTAGTGGTCAATGTTTGGACCTTAGATAACTCCTTTAATGTACGTATTAATGGAATGCCCCTTGTTAATCCACAAGAATTGGAATTTTGGTCTACGACCAGGAATAATGCCATTTTTGAATTTTTAGACGGAACCTCTCATGCTTCTATTTGGGAAGTCGTTGGAAATCAATCTAGGCCAATTATTCGTGTTTACATTGATAAATTCGGAGTAGTTAAGGTTTTTGGTAGCCGCACTTCAGGCGGAGCGCTTGAAGAAATGCGTTTGAGAAATGGTTCCTTTAACGAGATCTTATTAAATACCAATTCGACTAATACCTTTCAAATAGGACAATTAGTTGTTGCACAAACATTTATCACCGGTGATTATGGAGTTTTAATCCCTCCAAATTGTGATGCAGATAATGATGGTATTCCAAACGGACTTGATTTAGATAGCGATGGCGATGGCTGTCCTGACGCCAGAGAAGCAGGCGTAACGGGAACACTCAATACCGGGACAATTCGTAACTTAGTAAATGGTACATTAACGAGTACGCCTTCCGTAAATTTTGCAATTGCTAATGCACCCTATGGTGCAAACGGGTTAGCCGATGGTTTAGAAAGCAATGAAAACGGCCTTACTAGCTATACTTCCTCTTACCAGAACTTTGCACTTAATGCTGTTATCAATGCCTGTTTGGATACCGATAGCGACGGTAGGCCGGATGCATTTGATATTGATGATGATAACGATGGGGTATTGGATGTTGTTGAGCAATCCAGTTGTGTTTTTACAGGTAAGGATATTACTACAATTCCATTTTCTGGTTCCGGAGTTACTGCACGCAGTTCTTCAACCATTACTTCATCGAATACCAATAACTGGTTATCTTCTTACTCGAACGAAAATTTTACATTACCTATTTCACTCAAGTTCAAACGTCCTGTTTCTGGAAATACTGCCATGTTTGGTTTAGTGCCTTCTACGGCAACATTAACGCCTAACAGTTGGGGTGATGCAGGATACAAATTTTATTTTACAGGTGCTGATGTAAACGGTTACTTTGGCGCTAGTTGGAATTTCACACAAGCTTCTACTCCAGTAGACGAATATAGCATTGATATTTCGACAACCGGTTTTGTGACGGTTAGAATTAATGGGGCTCAAGTTCGGGCTTTTCAAGGGGCAAATACCACCTACAAACTTGCAGTTTCTGGACTCACCACCATGCAGTTTACCGATGTAAGGTTAACAAATATGGCCAACCCAGAAATCATGACCTGTCCAGATATGGACAACGATGGGAAACCTAATTATTTGGATTTAGACTCTGATGGGGATGGTTGCAGCGATGCCTTAGAGGCAGGAAGTTCAACTACCGCTACAAGTAATTCCGTTTTCCCAACGGGTACAGATACAAATAACAATGGCTTACTGAATGATTATGAAGGCAACACCGCGGGTACCATAAATTACATTTCTTATTACACTGAATACGCCATAGTAAATTCCATCAATACCTGTTCAGATACAGACAGCGATGGAGTAAGAGATATAGTTGATTTAGATGATGATAATGATGGTGTTTTAGATGCCACTGAGATGACCTGCGCATCTACCTTATTGTCATTTGATGGGGTGACCATTTCAAAACCGAATACAATAAACTATACATTTAATGGAGCTTTAATCCTCAATAATTTAATTGATGGAGTTGATAATAACAACTATGTATTGCGATCGCCATCAGGTACATTGAATGGAGAATGGTTCCGTATTGCTTTGCCTTCTTTAAAAGTTTTAAATTATGTTGAAATTGGTCACTACAGTGGTCAAACACTTTTTACTGTTGGTACCACCTACCGAGTAGAGGGTAGTTTAGATGGCATTAATTGGACAAATGTTTCTGGAACACTCACGTATAATAATCAGAATAAGGCTGCTAGTGGGGGGTATTCAACCTACAATTCAAATGCTGCAGTCTTTAATAATAACACCGCCTATTTTTATTACCGCTTAGTCGGAATTAATGCAACAAGTGGAGGTACCTGGGCCACCGAATTGTACTTTAATCAGCGGGAATGTACAGATCTTGATACAGATGAAGATGGAATACCTAATCGATTAGAATTAGATTCTGATGGGGATGGATGTAGCGATGCGCGAGAAGCAGGAACAACAAATTCAACTACTGCAAATTTTTCTTTCACAGGAAGTTTTGGCAATAACGGTTTTGTGAATAGCATAGAAACGGCAACTGAAAGCGGGATCTTTAGCGGCACCTATACATATAACTATGCGGCCAATCCACAAATTAATGCTTGTTTAGACAATGACGGTGATGGTGTAATTGATTTCTTTGACATTGATGATGACAATGACGGAGCATTAGATGTTACTGAAACATCTTGTACTTCATATTTATATACAGGGTCAAATACCTCCATTACAGTTCCTGCCAGTGCCGTTTCAATGGATGTGAAAATGTGGGGTGCTGGTGGAGGTGGTAGCAATACGAATAATTCTACGGCAGGTTCAGGGGCCTATGTTTTTGGTAAGTTGAATGTGACGCCGAATGAAACCTTAACCTTAATTGTAGGACAGGGGGGTATAAATAAATCGCCTGTTGCCACATTTGGCGGCGGCGGAGCAGGTGGTAATGATCCATTCCAGGCATTGCATGGCGGATCCGGAGGCGGGCGATCTGAATTGAGAAGAGGATCGACAAGTTTATTAATTGCCGGAGGAGGTGGTGGTGCCGCAGGCTCACCTACTATTGTTAGTTATGCCGGAGGAGCAGGAATTAGATTTGGACAAGACGGTGTTCCAAACTCGCAAGCGCCTAATGGTGCGGGTAAGGGAGGTACGCAAAGTGCAGGTGGATTAGGTGGAACCTTAACGGGGGAAACCGGATTTAATGGAGCTAATGGAGCCCAATTCTTAGGAGGAAATGGAGGCGCATCAAAACAGTCAAATGCCGGAGCTGGTGGTGGCGGCGGTGGCGGCTGGTATGGTGGTGGCGGTGGTGCTGGAATGGGTATTGAGCCATTCCAAGAGAGTTCAGCAGGTGGAGGTTCGTCCTATTTCCACGGTACGCTTGTACAAAAATTAGGTATTGCAGGAAACACCAATAGGTCAGGAGGGACCATAACCCCGGCACCAAACAATACAGACCCAGCATATGTTGCGGGTGTCGGTACGGGAGGTGCCGCAAATTCAGCTGGAGGTAATGGATTAATACAAATTTGTTATACCCTGGATACAGATGGGGACGGTATCGCCAATCAATTTGACTTAGATTCTGATGCCGATGGTTGTTCTGACGCATTTGAAGCAGGAAGTGTTGCCTTGCCTACAAGTACTTCTTCATTCCCTACAGGTTCTGATTCCAATAGCAATGGTTTATTGAATAGTTACGAAGGAACAACTGCAGGAACGATTAACTATATTTCAAGGTATTCACTTTTTGCTCTTAGCAATCTAAACAGTGCTTGTATAGATTCTGATACCGATGGCGTTCCAGATTTGAATGATTTAGATGATGATAACGATGGTGTTTTAGACCGCGTGGAGTGTAAGCCTATTGTAGGGAGGATTTTGTTTGCTGGTTCAAACGAAGACTTTAGTACTATGCGATCTAGTTTATTTAACGAGTTTAATAATAATAAAGCAGCAGGTGCAACAATAGTTCAATCAAATATCATTGAAACAGCAACCGTCCCAGCAGGTTTTTATGAGGGTTACGACTTGGTAGTTTTTGGAGGTGCAGCTTTCAATACCATCCATGCAAATCATTGGGCAGCATTGCAAGCAGCCATCCAAAACAAAACAAGTAAAGCATTTATTATTCAGTCAGATAATTGCTGTGTGATCTCCAATAGGAACGGATTGGTTTCGTTGCTGAATAATGTTTTTGGTTCAAATTATGCGGTATCAGCTTCTCAGCCAACCGCTGACCAAACCTTTACCCTAAATTCTTTAAACTCTTACGGGTCTTTATTTACAACACCATCATTAGTAGGAGCAAATTATTTTCCAATTGTAAATGTCCCAGCTTCAGATGTGTTGTTTTATTCTCCATCTGTTGCAGGCTCTGCAGTTGCAGGAATGAAACAATTGCCTGGCACAGCAGACCAAAGTCGTTTTTTAGCGTGGTTTGTTGATGGCACGATTACACAAGGAGCCCCTTGGTATACAACCAATCAAAATAAAATTGCGAAAGCATTTTTTGATGTATACGGCAATACAGCAAACATGGATTGCGATACTGATGGTGACGGAATTCTAAATCATTTAGATTTAGATTCAGATGGGGATAACTGTACTGATGCTATAGAGGCTGGAGTAATTGGAACATTAACTTCAGGAACCATAATTAACCGCCCAACAGGAGCTGCAACTAATACCACCACCACGGGTGTTGCCAATGCCATAGCTGTAGGCCCTTACGGAAATAATGGTTTGGCAGACGGAGTAGAAACCACAGCTGGTAGTGGAGTATTTAATGGAGGATATACCTATAATTTTGCCTTATCAACTACGATAAATGCCTGCGCTGATTTTGATAGTGATGGAATAAGAGATGTAATTGATTTAGATGACGACAACGATGGGATTTTAGACATAACTGAGCAAAGAGACTGTATCACAGATGTGGCACAATTGACGTTTAACGGCACACCTGTGAATAACATTACCTCAACCACTTTAACCGCTGTGGGGGCTTCTGCTTGGAAATCATCGTATTCTAATCAAGTATTGAGTTTACCAATATCCCTTACGTTTAAAGCTAATACTACTACGGGATTAGCGATGCTAGGATTGATTTCGGTAAACAGAACCCAAACGCCTAATGATTGGACAGATGGTGGATACAAGTTTTATCCACAGGGAACAACTATGAATGGTTACTTCCAATCGACATGGGATTTTAGTCAAGCATTTACCCCAAACGATGTACTTTCAATTGATATTTCAGAAACAGGATGGGTGATTGCAAGAATAAATGGAGTAATTAGAAGACAATTTCAAGGAATAATTTCTGATTACCGACTTGTAGTAAGTGCTAATGCGGCATCTACGGTACCATTTACGGACATTGTACTTAGAGATCAAACCAATAATTTAAGGAAGTTATCTTGTGTAGATATTGATACGGATAACGACAACATACCAAACCGTTTGGACTTAGATTCGGATGGCGATGGTTGTTTTGATGCGGTGGAAGCTGGAACAACTGCGGTGAGCACTTCTGGGGTAGCCACTTCTTCTATATTTACCACTGGAGTTATTCCGGCACCATATGGGGCCAATGGATTTGCGGATGGTTTAGAACTTACGGCTTCCGAATCGGGTAGCTATAAAGGCAGTTATACTTATGCCAATGCGATTAATGCCAGTGTAAGAGGGTGTTTGGATACAGACAGTGATGGTGTACCTAATTTAATTGATATTGATGACGACAATGATGGTATAACTGATTTTGATGAAGATTATCCAGACTGTAGTTCCGCTTCGTCATTTAATTGGGTCAATTGGACAGCGATTCAGCCTAATCTAGCGATTGGAACTATCACTGTAGGTAACCAAACGATCAACGTTACAGCAAGACATTCAGTAGGTGGAATGCTCGCTACACCAAATGTTTTTCAAGGGTCTAATTTTCCCGTTCAATTTGGAGTTCCAATTAGTTCGAATACTATAGCCAACTGGTTAGCCGGTGATTTAACAGTAACTTTTAGTCAGCCAATTGGCGCACCTACTTTTGCAATGGCATCAGTTGGGAATGGTTCAGCCAATTTACCGGTACCGGTTGTAACGTCTATTCCGTATCAAATAGAATGGGCAGGCTTGGCTACAGTATATAATTCACCAAATCAATTTACAGGTACTGAAGGATTCAACATTGTAAGTTTAAAAGGTTTTGGCAACACCTTCAAATTCAATTACTCTGTATCTGAAGGGTTTTGCAACATCGTATTTGGGGTAAAAGACATGACTAGATGTTCTGGAACGCCACTAGATACGGATGGAGATGGCACACCAAACAGTTTGGATTTAGATTCGGATGGCGATGGTTGTAGCGATGCCAGAGAAGCTGGAACTACGCTTTCAACGGCTGCAAACTTTAAGCACACTACCGCAGTAGGAGCTAATGGTTTAGCAGATGCTCTTGAAACTTCATTAGATAATGGAACTTATAATTACACTTCCACCTATTCAAATTTTGCCCTAGCAAACAAACTAAATGCCTGCACGGATACTGATGGAGACGGTAGAAGTGATTTGATTGATTTAGATGACGATAATGATGGAGTTTTAGATACAGAAGAGTACAACTGTACTCCTTCTACAATGAGTAAAACAGGCGTCACCGTATCTTCCACGGTTACTTGGGGATACAATGGAACTTCCCTGGCGCAATTGGTCAACAATGTGGAAGAGTTGGTAGCGTATTCTAATTCGGAGTTCTTAAATCAAACCATTTTACAATTTAATTTACCTGCCGCTCGAGTTTTATCTGCGATTGAAATAGGAACAGGCGGAGGCGGTACAAGACTACCCTTAGGAACCACCGGTACCTACAAAGTCCAAGGTTGGAATGGGACTTCTTGGACAGATCTAACTGGGAACCAAACATTTGGTACACCAACAACACCAATTAACGCAGCAAACAACTCGTATAAAATTAATTTTGAAACAAATTATACAGCTTACACCAGGTACCGAATTTTTGGTACTTCCAACCGAGGTACGGTTAGTGATTGGATACAAGAAGCCTACTTTACAGAGCGCACTTGTATCTTGGATTTAGATGGTGATGGTACTCCAAACCATCTGGACTTAGACTCAGATGGGGATGGCTGTGCGGATGCGATCGAAGCAGGAAGTTCGACCTCTGCTACCAGTACTTCTGCTTACCCAACAGGATCTGATACCAACGGGAATGGCTTGCTAAATAATTACGAAAGCAACACTACCGCAGGAACAGGTAACTATACCTCAACCTATGCCAGCTTTGCCCTTACCAATACGATTAATGCCTGTACCGATACCGATTCTGATGGGGTACGAGATGTGGTGGATTTGGACGATGATAACGATGGAATTTTAGACAGCATCGAATGTCCACTGACGCAATTAAACACGAATGAAAGTAATGGTACCTTTGGAACAGGTTCAGTACCTCGAGATTTAGTAAACACTTCTGTTACTGGGGGCTATGTATATACAACTAGTAACACTGGCGCTGGCCAATATGCGGTAATTAATCAAAACACAGCGTTCTTCCCTAATTCAACATTGTTCTGGCGATATACTGGTCGTACGACAGGAACTGCTACAGATGCCTATCTAGCTGTAAATGGGAGTACCACAGTGGGTACGTTCTATCGAGAAAGTGTGACGCTTCAAGCAGGAGCAAGGTATAGAATTTCGTTTTGGCACCAAGCAGCTTCTGCCAACAATGCTTATCAATTGGCTGCAGAGATTCTATCAAGCTCCAATGTAGTTTTAGCAACCGCGAATACAGGCGCTCAAAATTCATTGGGATGGAAGTTAACTACGGTGGATTATACCTCCACAAGCAACCAAACCGTTACGTTTATTTTAAAGAATGTTTCCATCAACGCAAATGGTAACGATTTTTCCATCGATGACATTTCATTTACTGCAATTGGTTGCCCAGATAGTGATGGAGACGGTATTCCTAATCAATTAGACCTTGACTCCGACGGCGATGGTTGTTCGGATGCGAATGAAGCCTACGGATTGACGACCGCGCAGGGGACAGATGGAAACCAGCAGTTTGGCACAAATCCAATCACAGTAGACGTGACAGGTAGAGTTTCTGGAGCAACTTATACGGCTACAAGTGCAAACGTATTGACTGTAGGATCTGCGAGCACAATTACGGTTCAGCCTACAGATCAATCAATTAATATAGGAGGAACCGCCGTATTCAGCACTTCATTAACGACCGGATCCGGATCGACAACCTATCAATGGCAGG
>JACCDI010816225.1_pt1 | contig 14821 bp, 11 predicted proteins | sample 7442791 | NCBI WGS metagenome assembly JACCDI01 (sample SAMN15323434, study PRJNA562643) | freshwater metagenome | isolation source: river surface water | place: USA:Blue River Watershed | collected 2017-08-15 | reverse complement strand
TTGATGTTAGTGAACTCAAGGAAATTGCAATATTGAGAAATTTTGTAGGTTGGATGAAGATTGGGGAAAAATGTGGAAAGTGGATGGAGCTGTCAAGAAAGTCCTGCTTCCAAACAAATATAAAGATATGCGCTTTGTTTTGCGTGATACTGGTCATATGTACTATATTTGAGAAGAAGATGTGGTGTACAGAAGAAGATATGGTTGGGTTATATATGCTCAATGCAATGTTCCTGGAGTAGAAGAGGATGAAGTCACTGTTTTTCTTTAAGTAACTTTGATCCAGAAAACAGATCAAGCTGCTGGAATTCAAATTTTGCATCCAGAACCAGGTAGTCAAAGAGATAAAGTGTGGGATCCTGATGATCCTAATGGAGAAGAATGACATGTTTTTTATGCAGGTATAGATCTTAAAGTAATTAGTTTGTTTTCTTTGATCACTTACTTCATACATATGAATTTCATGTCATTTTCAATTTTTGATGTCATCAACACCAACACTTAAATGACATGAAAAATTTGCTAATGTTGATAAAAATATGGACATGTCACAACATGTCAGTGTCAGTGTTGGTGTTGTTGAATTTTAAAATGTCTTGACATTCAACTTTTCCAACTAAACTGGACATTCTATACTTTGTGTATTAGTTGTTGATGATGAATTGTTTTTTAATCCATTTAAAGGATTTGTTTTTAAAACATCTGGGTTGGGATTCACCATTATGAAGGCATGTTTCCATGTGATCTGTCATAGAAAAAGTCAGTATTTGGGTCAATCTGAGTGGTAGTTTGGGGGTGAAAGCTGGTTCATGTTCGATGTGTTGGAATGACTAGACAATTTTGTATTAGAAGAATGTTACACTTTGTTGCCAACATTACTTTGACTCTCAGCATCTGGGTTGCATTTATCCCCTCCATTATATTAATGAAGTGCAAATATGTATGCAACAGAATGATGTATTGACTTTTTTGATGGGTACAATTGTGTTTGATAAAATATAGCATTGTTGTACAGTGTCAACGTGGTGGAACTATACTTAGTGCATGGATTATTTATGCAAAATTAAATAGTTTTCTGTGGAATTGTCAAAATTGAAGGGTTTATTTGTTAAAATCAAGCTGTTCCTAGAATCAGGGAAAATGGTTAAAGGACCTAAATTTTCCAGTTTAAGAAAAAACTCATCCATTTTTGGACAAGTTTTGCTTTAAAACACCTTTTTTAGTTGTCCAAAATGGACAATTTTTCAAAACCTTGTCCTAAAATGGAAAAGTTTTGAAAATACATGTTAACTATCACAGATATTGTCAATGATAATTAATTATTACTGTTAATGTTAGAAATAATTATCTGTTACTCTGATTGTGTATTTGTACATGCAATCACACTAAATGATGATATTTTTAACCATCACTATTATATCTGTGATAGTCAACTATCACAACTATTATTGACAATAGTTAACTAACATAGTTATTATCTGTGATAGTTAACTATCCCTTTTATTTTTATTCTCTGACTTTCCAATTGAAATCTCTAATATTGTCAAAACAATGTAGTCAACCCACTATCTTCTGGGACAATGTGTAGTATTGTGTAAGATCTTGTGCTGGGAAAATTTTAGTTGGAACATCAGGAGTTAAGTAATAATAAAACATATATTACAATACACTACAATGCATCCATAAGACTATCCTTAGGAAGACAATTGAATGGCAACAAATATATAGTGACTTCTTTTTTCAGTCATGGATGGAAAAAATTATCAGTGATTGATAACTATATAATGGTGGTAGTTAATAATTTTGCATGGTAATAATTAACTATCACAGATAATAACAGTAAAAGTTAACAATCACCAAAAACAGTGGTGATATGTAATATCACAGATAATAATGGTGATGTAATAGTTAGCTATCACAGATGATGATGGTGATAGTTAACTATCACAGATGATAATGGTTAACTATCACAGATAATGATGGTTATAGTTGACTATTACAGGTAATGATGGTGATAGTTAACTATCACAGATACTAATTACAATAGTTGACTATCACTGATAATAATGGTGATAGTTAACTATCTTATCTTTTAATAATAATAGTTGACATTTTCTGTACATTAAATAGTAATCAGATTGATAGGTCTAAAACTCTTAGATACATTGTGACTTCAAAGTGTATGCAATATAAATGCATAACAAATTCAATAACACTGATGCATCTGAGCACATGTAATGATTTCTGTCTCTATTTCTGTCATTAAGTATCACATTTTTTTATTAGTGAAAGTTAACTAACACAGTCATCATTTGTGATAATATCTGTCACAATTTTTATCAATGATAGTTCATTCAGTCATGTTTGCTACAAAATACTCACTAAATTTATTTTATCTATCAATTATCTTGCCAATATTATTCTGTTCTAAAAGTTATTTAATGATTTTGATGCAACATGGTGAACAGCTATTTTTTACATGAACAATGCAGATATAAGATCTATTTCCAAAAAGTTATTTCAAAAATTGATTGATAATAATTTTCTCAATTCTGATGTACTCTGGAGTAAAATCGATTGGAGGTCCACTCCACAGCTATTTTTTATGGTATGTGTCTATACATTTCTAAATACATCTCTTGCCCTGTACAGAATCAAGGCAACACAGCCACAAAACCAACTCGCCATGGTGCTGTCAATTGGTCTGTGGCCAAGGGGTGAGGGAACTTCACCCACTCCCAGAAACTCAACTCCTGCTCTCAATCACATTGAAGGCAATTACAAACTCCCTTTTTGTCAGCAGTATCAGCTGCATCAAAATACACAAGGTTCCTTGAAGTCATGTGGCAAAATGTTGTTGCCTTCATTGAAATCACCCTGGAAGAAACAAATCACATGTTTCAACAAGCAAGTATTTCTTGCAAAAGCATACATATGTGCTAGTTCAAATCCAATTACCAGAACATCTCACTCAGAAGAAAGATTTTATGGTAAGGTTTGTTATTTTTACAATCAATTTGTTGAAAGTTACAAGGAGCAGAGACAAGAGAAGATAATTTCAGTCCATCCACCACTTAGATTAAGAATCATTTCCATCATTTCCTTTAGCCATCATTTCAAAAATTTTCTGGGATTGAACCATACTATAAAATTTAATAAGTGGAGAATGAAGAAATGCACCTGTAGCATTTGATGACATTGTACTAGGAGGAGGCAAAAAACAACAAAATTGGAAACTCAAAAGATTTTTCAAATTACATTGATGCATTCATGTGACTACATTGTGAGTCAAAATTTGGAACACACTTCTTAAACAAGATTGAGTTGATCTCAGATGAAATTTGCTTGATGGAAATTACAACACATTGGAAATTTAAAGTGATTTTGGAAAACCCAATGAAAACAACACAAGGGCTTGTATTGGATGTGACAAAGCTAAGAAAATTAAAATGGAAGAGAATAATGATTGCAAATCTGACATTTTCATGATTCAATTCAACAACTGAATGCAGAATTTTTGCACAGAGAATTGAGAGACTACACAAATAATTAACTTGTTTTAAAACAACAAAGTGATGGAATGATTTTTTTGATTTGGTGGCAATCAAACATGTGTCTGAGAGAAATAAAAAATATTTTGACATGGTTTTGGAGCATACCATTTTAGACACAGATTAAATGCCAACAACTTATAAATTTGGAAAAGGCAAAATTTGAAAAAATGGACAAAAATGAAAAGGAAGAGAATAATGGTGGTAACAACAATAATCAAAATGAACAATTGATTTTGATAGCAAATATTTCAATGACATTGACAAATGTTTGTAGAATGAACAATAATGATTTGAAATGATCAAAAATTCATTTATGATTGCTCCTTGTCTATCCACTGTCAATATTATCTATCCCAAAATGTATGATTTTTCAATAAATCAAGATCAATTTTATCACTATCCATATCCAATTTATCTTGGTTGTGAATAAACAATCTTCTCCAACAATCTCTTCATGTGCATCATCTTGAACTTCATCATGTATTTTAACTGGTTTATTCAGCATTCTGTCATACATATCATTTGTCTTGGTATTTTCTATGTTTTCAATACAACAATTTACTATTGCATCATGCCAGCAAAAAAACAAATTTGACAACAGAACAAATATTGTCAGCAATGTGCAAATGTACCAGAGTTGACAAAAATTTGACTTTCTTTTTGATAACACCAAATCCTTGATTGGTGTTTTACAATGAGACCCCTGCCATTTTGCAAATTTTGTTTCAGTATGAGAAACAGGAACCGAGATTGTTTTAATAATATGTGAAAGATTGGGATAAATTCTATCAACTGAAAAGTACAACTTTGTGAATTGTTTGTCATTGATATCAAAATCAAAATCTATTTCTGCAAATTTTCCATCAAAAAAGGATTCATGTAATTGACTTTGGTTCCAAATATTTAAATCATCAAATGTTCCTGTATGACCAAAATTGTAATGCCGAAAAATAAATTACCATTGCAGCTTGCTTCTAGAACCAATGTTGGTACTCCATTTTAACATGTATACCACAAAGTGGCAGTGGACAATTATCCCACTGAACATGCATACAGTCAAAACAACCCACCATTCCATCAACACCATGCTGATTTTTTGTATAAATTTCAAACATTCTTTGCATCACTTTTGTTCATTGGCTGCAAATTTTTGAAACTATTCATTATCATGAACAGCTACAAACACTAGTTTGAATAGTTCTTCTCACACTGTTGTCTCTCCCATTTGGAAAAATTAGAAAACATAGCAAAAGATACACTATTTGCTGTAGCTTTTAATGATGCCATAAATTTTACTTCTGGCTTTATTTTGGTCCTTCTTTGTTATTATAACCATGATGCCAATAGTTACAGTTTCCTGTAAGATCTTAAAGAATGTAACCAAAGAGTAAATGGGTGATCATATTTTGCTGCTCACACTGTTTGTCATCAAATATTGAGTCTTTGACAAGATAATCTGACAATGATGCACATGCTTTTTTGAAATCATACTTTACTTTAATGAGATGATGTTCCTTTCTACTTGCTTCATTTTTCAGTGTTGGCTCATTTCTGCTGTTATCATATAAAATCTGTGCAGAATGGAAGTAGATAGAGACTTATGCCATGTGGATTAACATCCAGGTCCTTTTTAAAAATATTGATGTGGTCATCATCTTCCTTAGCATGATGTGTGTTCAAAATCCATTTTTAGCTTCAGTACCAGCATGGTTCAGGTTTGATCTGAAACGAAATAGATGGACAATGCCATTATTGATTCACAAACAAAATAGCTTTTATATTATAGATCAACATCAGAATATAATCTAAAAATATACAAAAATAAAACTCAGTATGTAGAGGCAAACTTTGCAAAACAGTCTAAAAACTGGCTGTTAGTGTCTAAGATTGGGGGTTCAAAATCAAAGTTTCCAAGTTTGAATCGGTTCACAGACAGACAAACTTCTCACCTTTGTCCATTTCATATGTACATACTCAAACATATCAGATATTGAATTCTCACAAATTACTGACTTTGTCAGTACACATTACACATCAACCCAACAAACACAAGAACTAATTGGTCCTTTTGCAAGTAGACTTTTAGCTATGTAATTGAAATATGCAATATTGTGAATGTCAAAGATATACACTGATTTTTGAAAACACTCAACTTTGATATCCAAGTTGTGTTCCAAGTTGGATTTTTGGGACACCAAAGGCTGATGGTTTTGCAAAAATCCAATACTCATGACCTATTATGTGATTGAAACTTTGATTTTTTGCCTTGAAGAACAAGCTCTAATGGCCAGTATGATAGGCCCTGTGTAAGGCATATACCTTAGAAAAAGGCACACTTTTTATATTCATTATGATTCACTTCCTATGATTGTATTTAGAGAATGAATACACTTATACATTCATCAATACCATATTAATCGGCTATCTTGTTTTGGAAGATAATATAATTATTGATATTATGCCCCCTGTGCTTTCTCATGAGCATCAATTTTTTCATTGTAATTTTAGTGCTATTCCTATGTATTGTTGACAGAGGACTCAGTAATAAAATTGTAAAAAATGACTTGATCTATGTTTGGGTGCTCCTTTTTGACACTCATTATCATCATCTCCATTGTTTTTGAGGAAGAAACAGGTGTAATCAAAAGAAAAAACACCTTCAAAAGTGTACATGAGCCTATTTTGACGCTGTCTCACATTTATTTTGTTACAGAGTTGTGATGCCACAAAAATATTGAAAAATTGACGGTATCAGACTCTTGCAACATAATGTTTCCATAATGTCACTCAGCTGTCCATGGTGGCAGCCACAAAATGGGTGGCCATCCATTCTGGCAATCAAAATTTCCCCTGTGGGGACTAAACACTCCCAGCAACAATTTTGGCTGTTCATTTGTTGCTGTGGTGGGTGGTGGGGTCAAAGGTGGCAGTACAGGCTGTCCTTGGCTCCATGATTGCACTCTTGGAAGATAGTGGATTGGCAGCATTATTTTGGCAATATTAGAGATTTCAATCCCATGGTCATGGACTAAAAATAACAGTGATAATTAACTTTCACAGATATAAACTGTGAAAGTTAACTATCTCCAATATTAGCAATAACAGTTAATTATTCCTGCTATTTGGTGTAATTGTGTGTACAATTACATAGTAGCTGTGACAGTCAACTATTACCAATATTAACTGTGATAGATGACTATTACTGATAATATCTCTGATAGTTAACTATAACAGAAAATAATTGTGATAGTGAACTATCACAGTGAATAATAGTGATAGTTCCTTAGTTGTGTGTCCACATAACAATAAAATAAATTGCTAAAATGCTATTACTGTTCCATTATCTTCTGGGGGGACATTGAGACCATGGTGTGTTGCAATAATAAAATTATTTCTAAATTGAAACTACATCTGAAGATATATTTTTGTTTTTTGAATATTGTTTCATTTATTGTATTTTTGTGTACCTTTTTTAGTTGGGTCAATTATTTGATCTGGAACAGCATGATCTTGGCATCCGAAATAGCAGACGCCATTGTTGATATTGCATTGTTGAAAGTTGGGATTTTATTAGCATAGCTTATAAAAATTATTCAACCCTGTGTCAATCTGAAAAAGTATTATTGTGCAGTTCTTCTACTAAATGTAAAAATTTTCAACAGCAGAAATTGTCCCTCTGTTGGGGATAAATGCAGTTAACTGAAATGAAACATCCAACCAAATCACTGCATTCAGATTCAATTAATCTCCCTGAACTACCAACCTTATCATATTGCATCTATCTACCACAAATCAATCATATCAATACAAAGTCCTTATTGATTGGCAGGAATCACATGATCTACTTTCATATCAAATTGCATCTAGAAAGATGAATCCCAGCCCCATTGATCTACTCTTTCCTCCAAAACTTAAATCTACCAACAAGCAAGCAGTTGTAGCAGCAAAAAAGTGTGGAAATAATCATAAAAAGATGCCATGCTATGTTGTATATTCCTGTTGGTAATACCCAATTTACTGTTAATTTCCATAATTTAATTCAAAAATCAAAGTAATTCCATTTTTCAAACACAGCTTTACCTTTTTGGTAATTTTTGCCTTACCAGATCTAAGCTCTACAACTAACAAGAAACTTGATAATTCTTTCTGCAGCTTGGATCTTTTATCCTCTAAGTCATAGTTACTAGGTAGCAACTAAATGACTAAGTGTTGGTTATAAGTATTGAAAGTCTTCTATCAGCTGTGACTTGTTGTTATTTTATGCTCAAAATGTTAATTACTAGCTCAGAACTCTGCTAAATGTGTAAACTAAGTAATAGAAAAGTTACTTAATGATACTGCAAGTTACCACCATCAAGTTAACATTACCACTCAAAATAATAGTCCTGGTAACTGCATTACCTATGGTAATTGTTGCAATACTGGGTAATTACTGGTTACCAAGTAATTTTTTGCCAAAATTATGATAAAAAATTTGGTAATGTACAACCTAGATGCCACAATATGGAGTACTTTCTTCTAGCAACCTTTTCTTGTTGGAAAACTATCAAGATTCTGTTAAAATGAACTCTACAACCATGATGAAAGGGACTGTTATAGGAATCTTGGAAAATTACACTCATGGTTGGACTATATGTAAGAACATCATGCCTACAATATACAATATCTACCAAATGTCTGTGTACTGAGGTAATGAAATGTGATAAAACAATGAAAGAGAGGCTAATCTGGGTGCAGAAAATTTTTGGTGAAGCTTATCCAGATGTTAGATCAAAACAAAAAATGAGAAAGATGATGGTAAAGTTATCTTTTTTTGGTGAAGCTTATCCAGATCCTAAATCAAAACAAAAAATGAGAATGATGAAGGTAAAGTTATCTTTTCATAACAAGACTGGTGCAATAAAAAGTAGACAACTTTTCCAAACAAAAAGACTGCAAAAACCAGGCCAAAAATTAATCCAAAAAATCTATTTTCTCACCTTATATTGTGTGGAACATTCATCCCTCATTTGTGGATGATACCCAAACTTCACTTGACAATTATAGTCCAGTCAAGTCACATCCAACTACAGACCATTTGGTTGAAGATGATGAACAAGATAGTGACAGTGACCAAGGAGATTACAATATCATCTACAATCCCACCACAAATGGCAAACCCATCAATAATTATATTCCAGATCCTTCATATAAACCAGACTTTACAGAACTGAATGATTCATACACTAACAACATAACAAAGCTTCTATTCATAGAGCCAAACCAGAAGAGTTACATGACAACTACACTTAAAATTGGTGTGGTGGAGCAAGTAGAGACAATCCTTTGAATAGATCCAAAAACTTGATTGAGGCATACATGCTGGTAGGTTTTGTTCACAGAGAAGTGGTATTGCATCTAGCATTTCATTCTTATGAGTATGTGCATGCATATTGTGATTATGATGGAATGTTTAGTGGCTATAAATGGTGCAACATTGCTGTTGCTGAAATGTATCACTTTCTTGGCATTTTCCTAAAAATGTCTTGAATATCATCAGATGTAGATGTGTTTGAATCAATTTGGTATCCTCCCACTAATGGAGCATTGCCCCAATATTTCAATATGTCATCAGAGACTTTCCTTCTGGTACAACATAATATATGTTCTATTCAAGATATGTCTGAAATTGTGAAGTGTGACATCCCCAAAGTGGAATAAGCAAAGAAGGAGATAAGTGTCATCAACAATGACATGCAATCACCCAGGCAGCAGGTAAAACTTTCATTCCTGATAGAGAAATGTATTTTGATGAAGGAGGTGTTCTTAAAAGATTAAAATACAAACAACACCAGCAAAGCTGATAAGTATAGAATCAACTTTTTCATTGTTGGACATGCATCTAATGGTCATAATTTCATTTACCACATTAATGTATATCAGGTTAAAAATGAGAACATTATTTCAATTCCTCCTGATCTTTGGAGTTTACCAACAACATAGAAAGCCATTGTCAACGCCATTGTATCTACAGGATTGTAAAAAGACCCTAACGGATTTGGAGAATTCTACATGGAAAATTGCTATTCTGGACCAGAGCTTTTTTAATGTTGAAGACCAGTATGAAATCATTGCATTTGGAACTGACATACAAATAGGAAGGAATGGGATCAATCTATAATGAATCTTTTTAAATCATCAGAAAGTGTTGAGTCCAAAGTTTGTTTTGATTCCATCAATGGAATATTATGTGGTCATTGGATGGACAATAAGTCAGTGTCTTTCATATCCACCTTAGCGCTTGTCAGTGTGGAAGTGACCCAATGGCACTTCAGGTGAACAATCAATTCATGGATTATGTTGATGCAATTGATTTTGATAAAAAGATTGGAACTTCATTTGCTGCAAAGGGTCATTCAAAAAAATGATGTAAGAAAAGATTATTAGGGATACTTGACTTCATGTTGGTGAATGAAAAGGGATTGAGGAATATGCCATCTGACATTCCTGGAATCATATAAGAATAGGTGAATAATACAGAATGAAGGTTTAGGTTGTGGAGTTTATGTTGAAGTGGATTGATCAATTAGAAAAAAGATATTGAATCCCATGATGAAGAGCCTTGTGAATATGGACATTTTCCTATTGCAATAAAACATGCCCCTAGACAATGGAGACATTTTGTAGCTTGTGGTCTTGAAAAATTCATTTGAAGTAGTCTTGGTGTATCAAAACAAGACATCTACCCAAGGCTGAAAAATTTTATGGTACAATGTTGACATCCTAATTGTAGTATTTACAATGACATGCCAGTGTTGCATTAGGATAAGTGATTTATTTTCAAGTCTCAAGAATTTATGGGCTTATCATGTTTTGAAATAGTGCATGATAAAAGAGCAAATGGATTATTTTCATGGTCACTGAGATCAAATAAACACAACAATTTCAATAGAGGCTATAAAAAATCATGTCAAGCAAAATCAATCAAAGCATCAAAACGAATTTTTGTTGAGATTTAAAAATGTATCTACAGCTGTAAGGGAAGTAGTCAATGTTTATGATAGAAATGATATGGGCAATGAAAAGAATTTTTGTATACCATTCAGTTAAAATATTTTTTCATCTGGTGGACACATATTTTGTTGATCAATGTTAATAGTATTCTTTTTCCATTGTCAGTCAAAAAGTGATTTGATTTTTTTCATATCTTTCTACACTCTTGATTACAATGAAAATATCAACTTAGATGAAATTTCTGTGACATGTTGGCAAAATGTTGGAAAGGTTGGTAAATGCTAGTAAATTTCACAAACAACCCCAAAATATCCAATAGATTTCACAGAAATGGGATTTAGCTTCATGGCATATTTTGTGTGTAGAATGTACGAGCAAAAAATATGGAACCTTTTACTATTTAATGCAATTTTGAGCTCCTTGTCACAAGAGGAGCACAGCTCACACACACACAAAATAAAAATGCATTCCCAGAAGTACATTTTTTGCCCTAAAGTTTGTTTTGCAATCTTTTGTATAACATGTCAGTGACATTTAGAACATGGTGTTCTGCTTGAGTCCTTCAACTAACACATCAACAAGTGATATTTTCAACTAAGAATATCAATTGGAACCATCTTAATTCTCCATTTTGAACAAAATAGATGTTTTGCCAAGGAATTTAAATGACTGTGTCTTCTGGTCAATCGATTCATTCAAGAATAATTTTCAGGTATTTTTGACATGTTCCCAATTATACTTGCATAGCTAATGAAATCATCTTTTTCATTTACATCACAGAAATGTGTGAATTGGATTTGGACAAACAATGATGGTTGCAATTAGAAAAAGGCAATGTTCATTGGATTGCCCTAGGTATTGAATCTCTTGGAACTTTTTACCACCATGATATTATTACATTGTAAAAATCTTATCCTTATTGATGTACAGAATTTGAATACAAGGAAAATCTTACATTTCATCATTTAATATTGCTTTATTTCTCAACATGATATGTAGAGTATGTAAGTTTACAATTATATCACTGCACGATAAGATACAAGGCAAACATAAATTCTCATTCATTATCCATTATAATTATTTATCCATGAAAATGTCAACACAGATGTAAAAAAGCTCATTATTAGTTTCAAAACAATCAAGTGAAGCCAGAAGGCATCAAAAATGATGGTGTTATTGTTGTCCATAATTAAAATGTGAACCAATTTACCATTACATGACTATATTAGTGAAAAATGGTGTCAGGTACTATTTGCCTTTGGTAGCAGCATTCAAATCACATGATTGGATGTTGGATGGAACATGGGGTGATTTTGATGATCTTGAGGTATTAGACACACTCCCAGAAATTAATAGTGTAATGGCTTTTTTATAAATCACAGATTTATTGGTGACACAAACAGTTCCCCTTGTGTTACGGTCACATGGGTTGATTGCACCACTTGTATTAGAATTAACTGTGAGTTAATGCCAGAACCTGGTGACAACAATGACAACAATGACAACAAAGATGAACTTGCTATTTTTTTGGAAGTCATTTGAATGAGACACAGAATTTCATGCAGCATGCAGATTTCTACTACATTTGATTGTCCAGGATGGGAGTGGCAAAGACCAGTCACACACTTTGTCAATGAGCTCTTGCATCCAAGCTGGACATTACTACCTCATTGACTATGTCATAGCAACAACAACTATTTTCCAATTCACATCAGAAGTATGTGTGGCAAGACTTCTATTCACAGATCCTGATCAAAATGAATTGAAAACCAACCCTATTGGTGGAACAAAGACCGTTCAATCAAGTCCAATTCAATGTAGAAATGATGAGATTGTTAATGTGGCATTCTTACAAAGAGATTGTTTGCTCCCTTCATGTGTGTAGTATGCACAAATAACCACAAAAGATTTTGAAAATCCAATGAATGCCTGCAAATAAGTATATAAAAATCAATCTAACCTTTGTAGTTTTGTGTGTCAATACAGAAGACAATATATTACAGATATTCCATAACAGCATTTAATTGTTATTTCTATTCTTGTTAAAAAATGTTTTGTTTCAATCATGAGTAATCTAATTATTATGTTATTTGTAAAGTTCAAATATTAATACATAGAAATTGAATTCAACAAAACATGTTTATAAATGTTCCCATCATTTTTAATACTTTATTATTGCATAATCATAAGTTATATTTTTGTTGACATAAAAGTGCCATCACAATAATGTTTCATGCTAAACAACTCTTGAAATATAAACAATAAATTTTTATATTTACAGTTAATCTATCGGATGGGGGGATTGTTTTTGACAATAAAATGAAGATATCAAAATGTACATGCTAATTAATTTAAACTTTGATTAACAACGACTCTGTGTCTTATTAGTTATTGGATTTTGCACTTTTTTGATATGTTCCATTTAGGGTACTTCACTTTGTTAGTGTGTGCCCAATGCAGGTCATGATTGTTTTTATATACTATATACGTTCCCATCATATTTAATATTTTGTTATTACACAATTATACGTTACATTTGTTGAATTGAACATACCATCAAAAATAATGTTTCATGCTAAGCTAATCTTGAAATTTATACAAGAAATTTTTTAATCACAGTTAATCTATTGGATGGGGGGATCGTTTTTGACAACAAGATGAAGATATCAAAATGTGCATGCCAATCAATTTAAACGTTCATTAACAATGACCCTGTACCTTGTTAGTTATTGGTTTTTGCACTTTTTAATTTGTTCCATTTGGGGTACTTCACTTTGTTAATATGTGCCTAATGCAGGTCATTGGTGTTATCATGAAAGTGGTGTATGGCATCAATAAAAGCATATCCAATTCATTGAAACAAACATCAAGATGTTGCAAGGTCTTCACTCTTTTGGAGTTTGAAATTTCCCATGCAAATTGATTTGAGGATTTTTGAATAAACTTGTCAGTATTTTTCCTGGATGATTCCTTAAATGTGAAAGTCTTGATACATCAAGTTGATCAATTGTATTCCCATCTGTGTGACTAAATTGGGTGTATCTTCTGTTTGCATCATGACTAAGGAAGCAAAATGACTCAGTGATACATAGCAGGACAGGGATATAATCATCATGGTAAAGCTGTGTTCCAGGACCTTTTTGGTATGTTAAGTGTATAACCCAAAATGAACATTGTTTGGAGCCATGAGTGCCCTTGCAAAAGCAATAGTGCTTGTTTACAAAACAATGAATCTGGTTACAGAAGATGAATTCCATTTCAATACTTGAGTTGTTCACTTTATTGATATTAAGATATTATTTTTTACATGATCAAAAAATATTTATGAAATTCATTTGTGGGGTCATGTATTTGGGAATTATGATGGCGTTAATCATTCCCTGTAAAGAGAATTTTTAGAAATACTAATTATGATGTCAAAACAGATACGTCAAAGGGCATCAGATGTCAAGTGATGGATTTGACAGTTTTAAAAAAACTCAACTGCTGGAAGCCAAGTTTTTGACCTTAATGTACATGTTTGTGTGCAGGGGTTAATGCTGAAAAAACGCTGAATTGGGAATTGCAATGATTTGGATAGACAAAAACCTTATAAACCTCAATTAATAATAACATGATGATATGATATTTATGATGATATGGTATTTTTGTCGTGTGGTGGTTGCAACAATGATGAATGTTATAACTAAATTTTGCAATTTTTATTCTTTCTTCATTCAGTGTGTCACTTCTTACTAAAAATACCACTCCAATTCACATATCCTATTCTGTCAAATCAAGAATGAATTGTAAATGAATAATAACTGTGAAGATAGCATTTGTGACAATTTCATTGGCAGTGATGTTGCTACAATTGGGTTGCAAGCCCTCAATGTGTGTCACAAAAGTTGTCAAAATATGTCCCAGATATCATAAATTGAGACACTCCTTGGGATATGTACCAACATTGATGGTTGAGATAATGTGACCAGAGGGAAGCTATGAAATTTCATAGACCTTGCATACTTTTTGAAGAGAGTGTTCTCAGGATTAGACACCTGATGACAATGTCATGACAACAAGCAAGATAATAGATGTTCTTTCTATCTCTTATCATCTTTGACTCTGAACTGCTTGGCTCTGAACTGCTTGGCCAAGCTCAAATGGCTTGGATTTGTTTGGCTAAGCTTGGCTTGCTCTCCCTGCTACTGTCTTTATGTTGCACCCACTCTGCCCTCTGCCCTCTGCCCTCTGCCCTCTGCCCTCTGCCCTCTGCCCTCTGCCCTCTGCCCTCT
>JACCDI012199331.1_pt1 | contig 14828 bp, 9 predicted proteins | sample 7442791 | NCBI WGS metagenome assembly JACCDI01 (sample SAMN15323434, study PRJNA562643) | freshwater metagenome | isolation source: river surface water | place: USA:Blue River Watershed | collected 2017-08-15 | reverse complement strand
CTTGAAGAAATTCTTGAGGGCATTGATAATTGATAACATTACAAGACATAAAGGAAATCTCATCCAGAACTAATTTGGTGAAGGTGATTCCTCCTTGCTAACAACAGATCTCATTGTAAGTGGGATAAAAACAGTCATAAAAGCAAAACGTCATCAACTTGAATACCAAAGCAGAGAGAAATGGCTACTTTGCTGATCATGTCTTGAACAATACATGTTGGTATCTGTTTGGTGTTCAAGGGCAATGGAACGAGGATTCTTGGTAAAGTGCTTTAATATGTAAAACTTGGATGGACTTCATTTCACTCAAGGGTCAAAACGCAAATTGTTACAGAGCTCCTTTATCATGAGGATATCCTTGAGTTCATATGACACAACACAATACTCAATGGAATCAACCTTGGTTAGGTTGCTGCAAAAGAATTCTTGTACATAGATGTAATTGGTATTAACATTATCAGCCTCCTTACCACCCTTGTGTTATGCCCAGTTGCACCTCTTACAAGATTCCTTGGAATCCTCTTGTGTAACTTTCTGCTTCTCCCTTTTAATTGATCTTTGTGATGTCATGGACACGTGCCATGCTTGCATCCCTTGAGTTCTTCTATTGTTTGTGCATGTGTGTATGCTGAATGGATTGTCTAGCTCCATACCCACCTTATCATAATATTAAAAACAATATTAATCAAAACTGGGTATATGACAGGCAATTTCCTAATTCTACAGAAAAAATCCAGTCAACATCTTCACCATGAAAATCAGCTACGGCCTTAACTCGTCCCCATTCTAAAATGAACCAGTTATCTCAACAATCACCTAAACTATACCCCCTCCCCCCCTTGACTACAAATTGGTCAACCTTTTCAGGACTGTTGACAGAGCTGTATGCAAGTAAGTTTGCAAAATCAAGTTGTCTATTCTGGTCAATGATAGTGTAGTGGGAGGTTTCAATTATATCCTCCAAGTTGTCAACCAGTGTGACAAAACTATCATCAATAAAAATATCTACAACTTCTCCTTTTAACAACTGCACTCAACTTACTAAAACCATATTTTGCATAATGATACCTACAAGTCCTTCTGGTCTTGTGCCATGTTGGAAACATCCAATATCACCAATCATAATGAAACACATCAACCTGACATTAGACATTTTCCAAAAAGTCCACACCATCTTTTTCAACTATGTGGCCTCTGATGGACATCCTGTTGCCAATGGCAATTTCTTCCCTCACTGCTTATGTAGTAGTAAAAATAACCTCAAGGTATGTCTCCTCAAACCTACCTCACTCACTTTTAGAGCACTGTGTGCTGTCAAACTCTTGGACCATTGTCACCAAAAGGACAGTGGTAATGACAAAGCAAAAATCATATTCTTTTATTCTTTCCTCAAAATCACATGAGGGACTATCTCTTCCACATTAATCATGATTTTGACAAATGCACTATTGAAAATCTCAAGAATATTTCCAAAGCCATTTTGACACCAACCCACCCAAGAAAAGTAATCATTGTGATAACAAAAGCCAATCTTCTTGTTGTCACAAAGCCTCTTTCATTAATTATGATAGTGGCAATAATAATGCACCTTCTTTCAACCCATTAACCTGTCATTCCAACAACCAGCCTTGTGATTGCTCTTGCACTGGTCAACATTCAAAACCAATGTGTTTTCTGAAAAGACACCTGCTCAATCAAATGGACTGATTGTAAAATAAAAAATCCTGCCAATGATACCCAAACTGCCAAAGCTTTTGATTTGATGTGTAAGGCTGCCAACCCACCAAAATCTCAATCAAACAATGCCTTCTCACACTGCTGTTCTAACTTGCCACTATGCCAAGATTGTGATTCTCATGCTTCCTATTACTTTGATGGTAGTCAATACGGACTGCCCTGCCATAACTGCTCCTGTAGCTGCTCTTGTAGCTGCTCCCACAGCCATGATTGCCCTGAAGACAATTGATGTGACCAACACATCTCTGCTTCATTCCACAAAAGCTGCTTTATTGGCCACCATTCTTTTCCATTCCTTGCCCCATCCACCAACAAGCACTCTGTGTCTGAATCAGATTCTTCTGGGCCTTATCACAGCTCTTGGCAAACCAATTCCAATAATATTCATTGTCATCCAACATTTTAATGGTCATGGACACCATCACAAACCTTTTACCCCACCAGAAAAAACACCTCCAGCAAAAAATCCAAACCCATTACTGAACCAGATTATCACTCCAGCAATGAATCCTATATTGGTCAAAAGCCCACAGCAGATTCACCACCACACTTTGATGTCAGCAACTATATCAATCCCAAAACTGAAGAGAATGGCTATTGGTACCACGCCCAACCTTGTGCACAACCCCCTGCGCAATTAATTTGTGACCATGATTCAAACTCTTATTGCTTGGAATTGGACTTCCTTGACAAAAAAACAACTTACTACCCCTTCAAACCATTGATCTTAAACATAATGAACTCCTACAAGGTTTTTCCAACGCCTTAAAAATATTTCAGTCCAAATGAACCAGACAGTTCTGATATCAATAGTGATCAAAAACACTTCCTCCTCAACCAGTTTATCGATTTTGCTACCACATGTTGGGACAAACATCAGTGATGGCATGCAGAACAACAGAATATTGCTTCAAAGAAAAATTCAAAGCAGCATCTTGGAAATTTTCCTTGGAAAAAACTCAAACTTCCAAATTCCTTTGATGATTTTGTCAGTAGAATCTGCAACAATATCAAGTGTAAAACTTGAGGAGATGAAACCTCTATCAAAGGCCTAAAGAACAGTTGATTAAACCAAGAACATTTTCCAAACACTGTGATAAGGACATCAATTTTTTATGTGCCCTGACTTAAATACTCCTAATATTGTTACTATGCCCTTATAAAACTTAAAATCCCCTTTATCCAATAACACTCCCACCTACCTTCTACACCATAGCTATACCTTACCCATTACATCACACCATTCCCTTGCAAATCAAGTTTCCAAGGTTACACCTTGTTATTGCTGCTTGCAAGTCAATGGGTACATCAATTACTGATAACAATTTTTGAGTGCTTTTTGACTCTGGCTCTTCTAAAGAAATCACTCACAAACTTTTGTGGCTGCACAATTACCAACCTATCCAATCTAATGATGGTTTTTGAATTTTTCCTTTGCCAGGACTTTCACTTCTACAAGCCATGTTGCTTTCACAAATATTTGTTTCCCTGAATTTAATTGCAATATGGTGATCAACAAACACCCTGTATTTGTTGTTGACTCCATGAGTCTTCAATATCATATTATCTTTGGAGCAGACTTCTTAGATAAAAGTGGATTTCACCTTGATTATGATAATAATCTTGTCAGTTGGATGGAGTATGATATACCCCTTGGTGATACAGCTGTATTATTTCATCCACTTACTTTTCATTATTCACGCAAATTGATATTGACCTCAAAGACATTTCAATGGCAATTTCTATGTTGACTCATATGGAACACTCATCCTTAATGCCAAATATGAATAGGCCAACATCAATGATGTTGACTTTGACCAACATTATCTCTTGCTGCTTATGCAGAAAGATCTATTCACTATTTTATTTGAACACAAAAACATGTGATGGGTGCCTTAGATTCTATCCTTGCAAGAAAATTCACATTGGACTCAAACCCAGAGCTAATCTGTGGTCAAACTTGGTATCCTTGAGCAAAATGGAGCCTCCAAATGGGAGTCCCCTGCCTTCATTATTCAAAATAGGATGGACAGGTTCAACAAATTGCAGACTCGTGCTCTCATAACAAAGTGATTTTACAAAAACAATATCATTTACCAATCACCACAGACAAGTTAGATCATATTTCCATATTCAATTTTTTGCCAAACTTGACATCTCCATGCAATACTATATGTTTGAGTCAGGAACTCTGTGTCATTGTTATTTGTCATGCCATTTGGCAAGTACAATTACAAACAACTCCCCATTGGACTCAAATGCACTCCTGACTTTGTACAACAAGTTATGGAGGAGATACTCTTTGACATCAACAATAATGGTGTCTTGATGATATTGGTGCCTTTTCAATGTCTTGGTAATATCATGCTTTAATTTAGACAAGATATTAAATTTGCTTGAAGCCAATGGTTTCACTGTCAATCCACTCAAATGCAAATGGTCCATCCAGGAAACTGATTGGCTTGGACATTGGCTTACGCCCACTGGTTTGAAACCATGGCATAAAAAATCATTGCATCTTACAAATGTTAAAACCTAAAAACCTCTCATACATGCACAGGTTCCAGTGCTGTCAATCATTACCCCCGCATGTGTCTCCAGTATGCACACATTCTTGCACCCCTCTCTGGCAAGTCTGGAAAGAAAACATTCTGTTGGACGGCCAAAATGGACGTTGTCTTTAAATGCATGAAAGAACTTATTACATGGATGGCCTCCTTGCATACCCTAACCACAACATCCCTTTCACATTTATATTGATGCTTCCAGCTATCAAATGGGAACATATATTTGTCCAATATGACAAATCTGTGGTCTTCTGTCCCCATAAGCTCAATAATGCCTAGTTGAAATACACTGTTGGTAACAAGGAGCTCCTCTCAACTGTCATGGTTTTGACAGAGTTCCACATCATGCTCTTAGGACCAGATAGCACATTCACACTGCCCATCTCAACATTACAACAAACAATACCAATCCTGATTGCATCATTCACTGGCTCAATTATGTTGAGCAATTCAACCCTTACAGTCACTTTATTCCTGGCAAAGACAACGTCATTGCCAACATGATGGCTTTTATTGTCTTGATGATTCCATTCTTTCCCAGAGAGGAAAGGTTTTTTACCCTCAAAGACTGTGCCTCCAAAGGAATGGATTTTGCTGATGACCCACTCCTCATGGAGTGCTTTTTACACTTACCACCTTTACCATTCCAAGATACAAATCCAATGGACTACCAATTGATCTTTACCAAACAAAACAAGACTGATGACTGGCTTCAATGAAAACAAAATTTCCTAACAGCTATTTCAGTTAAATCTTTCATGATAATGAACTCATTTGCTATGTTGCGCCTAATGATGATTGCAACATGCAGAGGAAAATTGCCTTAACCAACTCCATGATTGGTTCCACGCAATGCTTGGACACCCTTGCACCTGTCACATGCATGCTGTGCTGCAAGCCAGATACCACCACCCAAATCTAGGAATGCACATTGAACAATTCTTGTGTGACTTATATCAATATGTGACACCTTCCAGCCCTGGCCATGGTTTACTCCCTGATTGGAACATTGCAGGTGCTCTTTGGTAGGAAGTTGCAGTTTATCTCATCGGTCCATGGTCTGTATCAACCCCACTCTCACATGCATTGACACCACTACTAATCTTGTCAAACTCATAAAAATCTTTGAAAATCTAGTAATCACATTGTTATGCATGTTGTACACACCTGGCTCTCTTGGTATCCTTGACCAATGCAAGTTGTCCATGACAATAGGAAAGAGTTCAATGGTTTTGCTTTCCACCAGCTCTTGTAGTTGTTGAACATAAAGTTGGTTCTGACCACAAATAAAAATCCACAGTCCAATTCTCTTTCCAAATGGATTTATCAGACTATTTCAACTGTGTTGAAAACACTTTTGCTTGCTCAACCACCACATCAAAATGTCAAGCTGCACTGCTTGTGGATGGTGCTCTGGCCACTGTATGCATGCCTTGCATTTCATGGTTTCAATCACATTGCAAGCAATGCCTGGAGGACTTGCGTTTTCTCAAGATATGTTTCTCAACATCCCTCTTGTTGCATATTGGCATACCATTATTGCATGTAGAGAGCAATTGGTCAATGATGCATTGCTTGAACCTGACAAAAGCTATAAATTTTGATTACCAGATTGGTCAAAAAGTACTCAAGTATGGCAAGACACTCAAAGGCAAACTGAAGCCAAAAACTACAAGGCCCTTTGGAATTCATCAAGTCCATTCTAACAGCACAGTGATATTAATTTGAGACCTGGTATTATCGAAAATATTAATTTTTGCCACACTGTGCCATATTGCAAGCCCACACCTTTGTAATCTTACTCCAAATCCTTGGTTCTTCCTCATCAATTATGGGGAGGGAGAGATTTATGCCACTTTGCACCTCTTACAGAATTCCTGGGAATCCTCTTGTGTAGATGTCTTCTCCTCCTGTTTATGGTTCTTTATGACATCATGGGCACTTGCCATGTATGCACCCCTTAGTTCCTTCTGTTGTATGTCTTTTTGTGTGTTGAACACCTTGTCTAGTTCTATACCCACCTTATTGTAATGTTAAAAATATCATTACTCAAAACTGGGCACATCACCTTGCTCATCTGAAAAGTGCTTTAATGTACCAAATCCAGGCTTCAATACTTCAGTTACGGCAGTATAGTTTGAGGTAAACTGATGGAACCTTCATCTCTTCTATTTCCTTTCCTGAAATCCACCTGACAATGTTTGATTTCCATGGGAGTATGACCCTATGTTACTGTTATCTTCTGCAATGGCATACAATTCATAGGAGAGAAGTTGGTTGGCAGGGTTGCTCATGGTAACCAACAAATACAAGTAGATCTCTTCAAGTCCAAAGTCAAATCACAAGATGTGTTGTGAGTTTCATGGATCAAAGATGATGTTGAAATTGGAATACTTGGAGGGTCTTAGGCCTGAGCAGAAGATGATCAAGCAGACAAAAGAACCGCTTGAAGGAAGAGATAGGCTTGCTCAATTGCTTGCTCCAAGAAACTAAAAGAATTTTGCAGAATTCTGGTGTCTGCTCCATCAGACATGGAGGGAGTTACCAGTGTTGTAGTTATGGCTAGTATGTACTACAGCAATGGACTCTGGATATGACTAAATCCTAGCAGTAATGATAAAGGGTGAATTCACTACCCCCTTGATCACCAGATAAAATCTTAGACAATATTTATAACAGAAAGACCAAGGAGAGGCACTGAGATCTTTGGGCTCATAGTCTCTTGTTCTGTTCCAAATATGATATGGTCAAAATAGCTTGAAAGCTAATCAAGTAGTAAAATGATAAAATATATATATAAATAAATGATTTTGAATTTTATCAGCTATTTCAACTATCTGAGAAATGAAATGTGCTTTCTCAGGTGACAAGGGTGAAAAAGGTATCAAAATAGACAACACAACAAGAAGTACATGCTCAGGATCTTCAACCAGGATCTTTGGATCTAAATTCTTCAATTTCAACATAAAAGATCAAATCATTTGTGTAAGGAACACAAAGATTCGATTCTTGAAGTAATGGTAAGCAAGATATCATTCCAATCTTGACTGTATTGTTGATTGTCTTTAATCCCTCTGTTTGGACAATTTTAAACAAAACAAACAATATCCATAGTGACCATCAATTTGTTCAATCAGGTCTATTACTATGGCAATGCTAGTCAAAAGTTTGGTCAGAGCCTCTCACTATAATTCCCTGTCTACATTCAATTTTCTTCAGAGTACTATATATTTCCCACAATTTCTTCAGCCAATACTGAAGAAGTAACTAGAGCACCAAAAATTATTTTGATTGTATTACAATAACTTTAATTATGGACAGAGATTTTAGAAAAATCAGGAAAAATCCATAGTGCATGTCCTCAACTTGCATCAAAGAAATAATCAGTACATGGTTTTTTATTATGTCAGTTTAAGAGATAAATGATTTTTTATTATATCACCAACCTTTTTTGATGGTCTTGCAAATATATGTTGCAGCAGCAAGTAGTTCAAATCGATAGATTTTAGCCTTTTCTCACCACCATGACCAACTTATCAATGACATGTTAAAATATGTCTGTTGTTGTTCAATTTCAACTTGTTACATATTACATATTACAATATAACAACTAAGTGCAAGACCAGCATTCTCAGAGATAACTCCAGCACCATCACATACACAGAAAATACCAAATGTTATACTGGTGGAGTGTAACATCAGCAACATTATCTGCACCAAAATCATCACCTCTAGCTTGGTTTAGCCAATTAGCTTGCTTGACACCAGACTTCTCATCTACTCTGGTATTATTATTTGTGAAGATGTCATCTTCAAAGTCATACCCATCAATGTCATTACATTCATACTAATCATGATCAAACAACTAAGGAAATCCCATTGAACCATCATTCTCTTGTATTATCTCCTGAATTAATTTTGGCCCACAAAGCAAATGCAGTGATTTGGGGATTGCCTGTTTTGACTTTTGTCCTCACAAACTGGTTCCATGACTTGCATATCTACTTTTCCTCTGAGTATTGCTGGTAATAATCTTGGGCAAACTTATCCCAGTCTGTGCCAATGATAGGGTATGTTTTCTACAGGCTCCAACAAGTTATGAATTTCTGATTGAGAGAGAAGTGTTCCCTTCTTTTGACTTCGTTCTTTTGGGGACATGGTGGTCATGGAATACAGGGTAAATTATTAGTTTGTGGTTATGATGGGATAAGAGCTGAAAACTGAGATATTGATACTGAGACATGCAGCATCAGTCAAAAATGAAGCATGAGAATGTAGGAGGTAGACACTTTGATAAATAACAGAATGCATAAGTTTATGCCCTGTGGATTGTTTAAGCAAGAAAGTATAGGTAATCCACCATACACCATAGAATTTTTTTGGAGATTTGGATATGGTCTTCTATTGACATATTTCCTTTTGAATCTTGACTTCAATCAGTCTCTCTGCTATTTTCCTCAATTTCTCTTGTCCTAATGCTTTCACTTTCTTTCCCTCTCCCTTCACCTTATCTCACATTCCCTCTTTTGATCTTGTTCTCTCTCTCTCCCTCTCCATCCTTTACTCTCTCTAATTCTCTCCTTATTTGAGATGATATCAACATGTCATCAACATGTTGACAATGGATCAAAATATTTTGAAATTCAGATGACATTGTAATTTGTTGTGACATCAATTTTTGGAACATCTTTGTAATTAGAGCAGACAATACTCGATGATGACCCCAAGAAAAAATTGGCAATTTTCTATTGCATTTTTGAATTCTTTGGAACAAGAGGAGTATATTGCACACAAAAAACATGCTTGGAAGCATATTTTGCCCTAAAGTTTGGTACTTTTGGGGCTTTTTGACATGTCTCAACATGTCATGTGTTGCTGTTGGTGTTGCAAAATTATGAGATGTCATGACATTTGACTTCTCTCTCTAGTTCTTGCTCTATCTTTTTATGTATCACTCTGTTGCACTCTTCCACTTTCATTTCCCCTTGATTTCAATTGGAGGCATTGTCAATCCAACTGGTATTGTCAATGACACAATAACTAAAAGAGGATTTTTAGCTACCAAAATTCTGATTATACTACTGATGTTCTTGATTACCAACTTACTCCTATTGACTGATGCTCTTGGCTACCATACTCAATGGGATGTAAAGCCATGATGATAATTTGTACAGTATGTAACAAAGTTTCAAACTTCATTGCATACAATATGCTCAATGCAAAAATGATAAAGGACAAAGTAATGCTGTTTTTGTCATTGCTGTTCAGGGGTTGTACATGCAGCATTTATTAGAAACTAAGTAAGAGTGAAATATCTTGTTATAATAGTTATCCAGTGATGGTAACTTCATTCTTGTCCTGGTAAACATCCCTTTCTAAATATATTTTTGTTTGTTAGCACTAATAATTCAGTTTTACCATAGTAATTCTACTCATTTCCTATTAAGGGATAATGTGTGGAGCATCATCTATCTGTTAAGTACTTTCATTGGTGGTATCATGTGATAATTATAATGAGATGCTGTATTAAATACATTAACCATGTGTTTGGAAGTATTGGGTTTCAAATATACATGTTTAGAGTGATTATAAAAGTGGATTAGTAGTGATGTTCTCAGTTGTCAAAAATTGACCCCTCAGTCAATAAGTCATGGAGAGAAACTACCAGAATGAATTTTCAATTACTCACATAGGCTTATAGCCACACTGTTTGATTAATCTTTCAAACAGTAATCAATGATGAAAACCCTTTTCTATAATAAGAGTTGGTATTAACTACAAATGGGATGCATTCATGCTAGCAGTGGAAGTTCCCTCTTGTTTATTGTATTGGTAATATTGTTATTGCCATAGCATCGACAAACTCCTGTGAGCATGATATACATTCTTGTAGATGAATATTGCAATTGCTGGTTGATTAAAGTATATTATTTCCCATAGGGGATACATAGATTACCATAGTTATTGTGGACAATATTTATGTAATTTGTTGTGTTCAAGAAGGTCTTGTCTGTGTCCACATGTGTTGTTTGCACTGAGTCTTCGTATAATCAAAGAGTTGTAATTGTCTGTACATGTTGATCTTTGTGAGTGTACTGGAAAATGGATCAGTGGGACATTGGGTTGGGTTTGTCCAATCATCCTATCAAGTTTGTTGATGATTAAAAGGCCATTCTTGACAATAATGTGATGTCTGACAGTAGAAAAAGGTACATGCTAGTAAGTGGCCTTTGTATCCCCACCAAACTAGTAGCTGGTAGATATTCTTCTGAACAGATTGCATGGAAAAACAAATAACCTTCCAAAACCATGTAAAAAGTAGATATGAAGGTGAAATCTGATAGTATGTGTAGTGATTCCTAGTTTGGTTTTAAGTGTACTTGCTACTGTCTACATCGTCTAATCTTTTTCAATCAGGAATATTAGGTTTGTTAATAAGAATATCCCTTTGAAATATGTGGCAGGCATATACTGAAGTACTTAATAATAGGTGCTACAAAAAGCCACAAGGCAACTGTCAAATGTTCTACTACATATCTCTTGATGTGTGTGTTCATTTATGCTATTTATTTGTGTTTTTCCACTGATTGGATTATTGCAATATTGAATAGCTCACACAGCATAGAAATATGCAATTCAAATTTACTAGAGTTGTAAACAATTACTTCCTATGGCTGTAATAATCTGCTCAACTGGCAATTTAATATCATTGGGAAATTTTTGCTGAACATTTAATGAACACTTCTCTAGTCACTTTGTCTTTCTCATGTTTTAGTGTACTTGTTAATATCTACATCACTATTTCAATCAACAATATAAGGTTTGTTGAAAAGTATGTCCCTTGAGATATGTGGTGGGCATAGATGATAGGTGCTGTCAAGAGTCCAATAGGCATTGCATTTTAATGCCTGACAATGTCTGAGTTGGTGAGGTGATTACCTCATACAAGCTGATATAGATGTTCAATTATGCTAATTATTTGTGTTTCCTACTGATTGGCTTATTGCAATATTCAAAGTATGTTCTTTTGCAGTCTAGGCAATTGTTGGTGGTATAACCTCATTCTATAAGATGTTGTGTGAAAATAATTGCTTAACATCAGTACTGTGGTAATCTGGGGTACATGTCATACAAGACACAATTTTTGCAAGGTATGTGAATTCTGTGTGAATAAAATCATCATTTATTACTGTCAATTGTATTTTTTAAATATCTAGAGGAATGCAATCTAGGCAACCTATTGCATCATCAACAATTTTATGTATGACTGTACCACAAACTCAAAGTCAGACTCTTCTACAACCAGTTGCCATCTGTGGACACAGTCAATTTTACTGCCTACTACATTTACCAGTATATTGTTATGATCCATATATACTTTTTAAATGCTGGCCTCATGTGATAATGTTGACATTTCTACATCTCATACTGGTTCTAATTCTATGAATGTCAAATTTCTTTAGAAATCAGACAGTTTTTTATGAAATGACCATAGTAAAGTTGTGCTGAACTTTGACCACTTTTGGTTGTTGTGTACTTTTTGTTATTAATTGGAAATGTTGAATGTTGAGACTTCTCAAAATTTTGCACCACCAACACCTACTATTGAGAAATATGAAAAAAGCTCAGAACGTACCAAGCTTTAGGTCAAAAAATGTACCCCCAAGCATGTATTTTCTTTCATTGTGATTTACTCCTTTAGTTCCAAAGTGTTCAAATATGTAATAAACATGATAAAAAAATGCTTTTTTGTCTGGGTTATCAACATGTTAACAAAATTTCCAACTAAGATGTTGTCAGCATATATTTCAAAAATTGTTTTTCAGTCAGGATGTGAAAGCATTGTATCATATGAGAATATTTGTTTAATCTTCTCAAATGCAGTGTCATGATCCCTTGTCCAGACAAATAGCATATGTGCAATGCTTGTACAGATTTTTGTGCTCACTGTCTCTATAACTAAATGATGGCTATGCCTTTCCCACATGTCTCACCAGTAATGTACTATACCCTTGGGGAGAAGACTGCAATGGTTTTGTACAGTTTCTGCCTTGATGTGTTTGATTCTAATTTTTTCTCATATGCTGCCTTGAAGACTTTGTAATTGTCAGGAAGAATAGCTCAATTTAGTTCATGCCTTTTTGGGGACACGCCTTCCATGACATATTGGAAAAATGTTAAAAAGTTCTGGCACTAATTGCAGTGTTTAAAAAATTGCCAATTTCATCACAATACCCTCTGACACCCTTCTTCATTCTTGATTTTATCTTCTTCAGATGATACATGAGATAAACTTGCATAGATGCTTTTTGCCACTGTCTCTATTTTTATCATATCTATTGCTCTTGAGTTACACTGAGGAAATCTTGTTGACACCATTCAAACTGGCATAATTCATTGTCTTTCTATTTTTTGATCCTTCTACTGATTTAGCAGATTCTACATGCTATAGCTGAAGAAGTGCAGATATCAACATCCCCGCTTGAATCACGTGAATGTTTAGTCAAATCAGTGTACTTTAATGAAGGATTTGTCACAGGGCACAAACTTGATGGATTGTTAGTTAGAGCTACAACAGTTTAAGGGACATTTCAAATCTATTTTCTTTATGCATAATCAACCAATTGTTGAAAAGTTTGGTTGGAACACTTATTGGGAGAAAGACTTGTATGGCAGGCATGGACCTGAAACTGATCTGTTGGGAATTCGGATCATAAATACTACACTGCTTTCTGAACTCATTCATCCATGATGATGATTATGCAGTCACAGCAGCTTGGAGGAACTTCTCAATGCTTGAAATTGTTATTGAACGCTTTTGGTTTGAGATTTTGCCCTTGCTCAATAACAATTAAGTTAAATTGTCCAACTTGCACAACACAACATTCTGAAGTATGTAGCTCAATGGTTCCTTCTTTGTATGTGAAACAGCAAAAATGCAGTTTCTCAGGTTCTGGAAGGGTTGTATAAAACTGCTGCACACTGTTCAATAATAAATTGAGGTATGAAAACATTTCAATCAACTATAACTTGTTTAATCAGCTTTGTATAGCAGTAAAATTGATGAAATGTCTCAGAGTACAAATCAGTGCAATATTTTTCAGAAATTTGTATCTTGTATCTTATATTTTGTATCTTGTATCTTGTATCTTACTTTAACTTAGATACATTCAAAAGTCAAATGAATAGATTGGAGTCATATTTGGTTTTAAGGAAGCTAATGCATGAGAGCAAACGGGGGAGCCATTTTGAGATACTATGAAAGCTAGATGATTAATACCAGTACAATTCATAACTGATTTTTGAGAATAATACAAGTATTTATTCAAAGCACTACCACTTGCCAAAAGTTAAAATTGTTTCTGAACTAGAATGATTCATATGCTATATTACTATTTCTTGTCATATGGTGCCATAACATATGAGTTGACGAAGACAGGCTAAAAATACTTAATACTATACTGCTGTAGGGAAGTGCAGCTGTACATGACCCCAAATGGTTTTTCTGGCTCTGCAGAAATATTCCACAAGAGAATATGTGACCTTATTTTGCACCAATGTATGATAGACTTGTACTAACAAAGGGCGCCATACTGACATTAATGTAAAATCAGGCATGAACTTTAGTGCCAACTTCAGACGTATTAAAAGGGTAATGTTGCAAATCTAAATCTCTCCAGAACCATAGCATTCTTTGACAACATCACTACACCCAACAACCTGTCAACATTAGGCTGGTGGTTGAGAAAAGTTTTATTGGAAAAATTGGAAAGACACTCATATTTGAAGATATGCCAGTCTAATACATCATGAATATCAAGTATGAATGGTGTGCAACTTGCCCAGGCAGCACTGGAAGATACTATGCAATCACTAGAGGACAATATATGTACCATTTTTTGATCAATCCACAATTAAAATAAGTGTTAGCAATAGTCCCACCTATATGCGTGTCACAATGACAGATCTACCCATAGGATTGTTCAAAACAGATTGAATCAAACATCAAAGATTGTCTCAGAAAATGGCCACAAAAGGAAGTGTTTGACAATTTTCGGTAAGAATTTCCCAACAACTGAATGTTGATTGAGCAGAAATATTCAACCACAGGACATGGTAGTAAATTTAAACTGCATTTTGCTTCTCTGTGGGATCAATACAATGCAATCAATGAAGTCAACAGCAAAAATGACAAGTACACCAATATTAGACAATATTCTATGTACTATCAGAATCAAAGGCAATGACCTCTTCCACCCAGAAATCTTTGTGGAATTTGTTATACCTCATTCCTTTTGCCCTGATTTCAGTGCTTGCATCACCTTTCACTCAGCATCTTGGCCTACAATTGCAACAATAAACCAAAGAAGCATGTTTTTGACATATCTTTTTTTGACTATTGGAAGGAAATTGATACTTTCACAACAGAAAGTATTCTGCAATACCATTTTTAAAGCCAAAGAACACTGGGACCTGGGACCAAAACAATTGTGTGGAACAAGAAGTGCCAAAGTTGAGGGGGTG
>JACCDI011548984.1_pt1 | contig 14828 bp, 17 predicted proteins | sample 7442791 | NCBI WGS metagenome assembly JACCDI01 (sample SAMN15323434, study PRJNA562643) | freshwater metagenome | isolation source: river surface water | place: USA:Blue River Watershed | collected 2017-08-15 | reverse complement strand
TTTTTTGCAATTTAAGCCTACGTATACTTACTAAATAGGCTATGGCTAGAGATATTTAACATAGCCGTAATTATTTGCCGCTTTAATTAAGCCTATGTCCTCCCCAAATGATTTAGCTAAACAACAAGCCTTTGTGCAGCGCACCTTAGAGGAGCGCAATATTCGATTTGTCAGACTTTGGTTTACTGATGTTTTAGGTTTTCTAAAATCAGTTGCGATCGCACCAGCTGAGTTAGAGAACGCCTTTACTGAAGGAATTGGCTTTGATGGCTCTGCCATTGAAGGTTTTGCCAGAGTAAGTGAGTCAGATATGTTGGCAAAGCCAGATCCTGCAACATTTTCTATTCTGCCGTGGCGCACAGAAGCTCCCGGTGCTGCTCGCATGTTCTGCGATATCACTTTGCCTAATGGTGAACCTTCACCTACTGATCCACGCAATGTTCTGCGTCGCACCTTGGCGAAGGCGGCGGAGATGGGTTACACCTGTTACACCCACCCAGAGATTGAGTTCTTCCTCTTTAAATCACAACCTGAAAAGGGCAGCGCACCAGTTCCAGTGGATCAAGGTGGCTATTTCGATCACACACCTGCAGTTGTAGGACATGACTTCCGCCGTCAGGCAATTACTTTGCTCGAAGCGATGGGTGTCTCTGTTGAATTTAGCCATCACGAAGGTGCACCAGGTCAGCAAGAGATCGATCTTCGTTATGCAGATGCACTCAGTACTGCAGATAACATCATGACTTTCCGCCATGTCATCAAAGAGGTTGCACTCGAGCAAGGCTTCTATGCATCCTTTATGCCAAAGCCATTTACCGATCATCCTGGTTCTGGCATGCATACACACGTCTCGCTCTTTAAAGGTGAAGAGAATGCCTTCTATGATGCAAGTGCAGAACTTAATCTCTCAGAGGTCGGTCGCCAGTTCGTTGCTGGAATTCTGAAGCACGCATCTGAGATCACGGCGATTACAAATCAATGGGTCAACTCATACAAGCGCCTTCAAGGTGGGGGAGAAGCTCCTGCGATTATTAACTGGGGCCACAATGATCGTGGCGCACTCGTGCGAATCCCTATGTATAAGCCCAATAAAGAGAACTCCACTCGTATCGAATTTCGTTCACCGGACTCTGCCTGCAACCCATATCTTGCATATGCGGTGATGATTGCAGCAGGGCTCAAGGGAATTGAGAAGAAGTACAAGTTAGAGGCATCTAATGATGTTGATATCTTGCCTGCAAATCTCAACGAGGCAATTGAGATCATGGAGAAGAGTGAACTGGTCCGTGAAACTCTGGGCGAGAGCGTCTTTGAATATGTACTTCGCAATAAGCGTGCAGAGTGGCTTGATTATCGCCGTCAGGTAAGCCAATACGAGCTCGATCGCTATTTACCAGTCCTCTAACCACTGACCTTAGATACTCTTGTGCCATGGCACATCTCGTTATCGCAGGCGAAAAAGTTCACCTCAAGCTTTCTCTTCTAGAGATCCTGGGAGCATTTCATCGCTCACCGGAAGCCTTCCTCTCTGAGGTTCAATCCATTGAGATAGAAGAGACTCCCTGGGTCCGTGAAGTACTCAAGGGCTTTCGATCACCTGGCACTGGTATTCCATTCGTTGTAATGCTCGGAACGATGCGGTATTCAGGGGGCAAGGATTTTGTCGCCATCTATCGCCGTAAGCCATCGGCAATCATCAACTTTCGCAGCGGTGAATTTAAGCGTTGGATCTTTGAAATCAAAGATATGCAGGAGATAGAAGAGCTCAAGAGAGCGATTAATGCCGCTTAACATCGAGATGCGGGAACTGCGTCCAGAAGATGCCATTGATGCGGCCCGTGTTCATAAGGCAGTCAAAGAGTTAGATGACTGGGAGTTCTTGCTCAGTAATTATGTGCAGGATGAAGAGTTCTGCGCCTATCTTGATCGCGTCGCCACCTGGAAAGAAGAGGCAACAGTTCCTGCAGGAATGGTGACGGCAACTTTCTTAGTTGCCGTCATTGACGGAAAGATCGCTGGCAGATTATCTATCCGCCATAAACTCAATGACTTTCTTGCGCTAGTTGGCGGCCATATCGGATATGGAGTGGCACCTGAATTTCGTGGTCAAGGCGTTGCAACATACATGCTCCAATATGGTCTGGAGTTCATGAAGGATCGTGGAGAAGGCAAGGTATTCATCTCCTGCCACTCAGAGAATGAGGCATCGCGGAAGGTAATTGAAAAGTGTGGGGGAGAGTTTGCCGCGCTAGTCCCACACCCTCACCAAGATGGCGAGCTCTATCGAACATATTGGATTCCGACAGGCCTATAGCTAGGAAGGGAAAAGCGAGGCTCTACCCGTAGGCTTTTTCCATGAGTAAATCTGTCACAGCAACTTCTCTTCGTCGCTACAACCTCATCGCTGGTGTTCTTCACCTGGCTCAGATGATTGTGGTTCTCTCACTGGCAAATGACTTCACCTTGCCAATCGTTGCTCGTTATATGGAAGGACCTCCAGGTACTACATTCGCTGATCCCATTACTCTTCTTGATGCGCCTATCGGTTTAACTGTCGCCATCTTCCTTGGCCTCTCTGCCTTCTTCCACTTATTGGTTTCTTCACCAAAGTTCTTTGCGCGTTACGCAGCGGGAATCGAGAAGCAACATAACTATTTTCGCTGGGTCGAATACTCCATCAGCTCATCTGTCATGATTGTTTTGATTGCACTCATCACAGGTGTATCTGATGTTGCTGCAATCGTTGCAATCTTCGGTGCTAACGCAGCGATGATTCTCTTCGGCTGGCTGCAAGAGAAGTACGAGACTCCCGGCAATGGTGGATGGCTGCCGTTTATCTTCGGTTGCATCGCAGGAATCGTCCCTTGGCTTGGATTACTCTTCTATGTTCTCAGCATCGGTGGCCCAGCTGATACATCTGCTCCTGCATTCGTCTACGGAATCGTGATCTCAATCTTCATCTTCTTCAATTCATTCGCACTAGTACAGTGGCTTCAATACAAGAAAGCCGGCAAGTGGAGTGATTACATTCGAGGCGAGAAGACTTACATCACTCTCTCATTGGTTGCGAAGTCAGCACTTGCGTGGCAGATCTTCGCTTCAACGCTGGTGGCGTAAGCCGGTCACTTAACCCAGTTCTCACTGAAGAGCGAAATTGATGGCCTTCTCGCCGACTTCAGTGCGTTTCTCTTCTCCGAGTGGAAGCGCATTGTCGCCGCATGTGGTCTCTGATACCGAAGTTACCAATACCTGATTACCACGTTGAATAACCCAAATCTGTGATTCGAAGTAAAGAGGGTCCGGTCCATCACACGATAGAGCAACTTGCTGGCTGCCACTATTTGTCCAGGTAATGCCTGAAACTCCATCGCCAAATCCAGATGTTGGCGTAGGTTCAAATACGTACTCTGAGAAGAGTGAATTTTTTTCACTGCATTCGCTCGAGACTAGATCCTTGGTTCGATCGAGAACTTGGGTCGCATTCTCTTCTGAGTCGAAAGTGAAGACCTGCTGGTGAAGATCTGTTCCTTTTCCCGTGGTGAATACCAAATTAGTTTGCTTGAAATCCTTGGCATCAGAGAGAAGCTTGAATAAATCTGAATTGCAGTCAGAAGATGGAAAAACTTTTTCATCCGAAGCAAAGAAGAATTTTTCTGAGTCAACTTTGGCATCTATGCCAAGATCACTTGGTGTGGCGAAGGTTTCGATTCCAGATGCTCCGCCACAAGCAGTAAGAATCAGAAGCGAGGTAGCGCCAATAGAGAAGAGTCTTTTATTTTTCATGCCACTAGGGTAATTCTGCATAAAGAAGAAGAAATCGATGTGAATGGTCAAATTTTCTTCACCCTTGGGCCGCAATCATGGGGATTGATCGAATTCTTCCCCTGTATTTTCCGCTCAAGACAGGATAGAATTCGGGCATCATGAAGCTCCGCGGACTCCTACTTATCCGCCGTAGCGAGGCCTAATAACCGGTCTCCTCGCTGCGGAGTTCGGTCTTGCCGGTAACAACTCGGCCGACAACTATTAGGAGCAAGAAATGAATTTCCCGAAGCAAACCCCCTCGAAGATGCCTGTGCATCGTTACTCGTCGTTTATTCCTGTTGAGCTAGCTGATCGCACCTGGCCCGATAAGAAGATGACCGTTGCCCCAAAGTGGTCATCTGTTGACCTTCGCGATGGCAACCAGGCGCTTATCGATCCGATGGATACACCTCGCAAGTTGGCGATGTTTAAGTTGCTTGTTGCGATGGGCTATAAAGAGATTGAGGTGGGATTCCCATCTGCCTCCCAAACTGATTTTGATTTTGTTCGCAAAATTATCGATGAGGGTTTGATTCCAGATGATGTGATCATCCAGGTCTTAACTCAAGCTCGCGAACCGCTTATTCGCCGCACATATGAAGCAATTGCAGGTTCAAAGCAGGCGATCATCCACCTCTATAACTCAACTTCAACTTTGCAACGTCGCGTTGTCTTCGGCCTTGATAAAGAAGGCATCAAGAAGATTGCCACCGATGGCGCTCAACTCTGCCTCGATTTGATGGCGACCGTGCCAGAAACAAAGATCTCTTTCGAGTACTCACCTGAGTCATATACAGGTACCGAACTCGAGTTTGCCGTTGAAGTCTGTAACGCGGTCAACGATATCTGGAAGCCAACTCCACAGTGGAAGACCATCATGAACCTTCCTGCAACAGTTGAGATGGCAACACCAAATGTGTATGCAGATTCGATTGAGTGGATGTGTCGCAACCTCAACAATCGCGATTCAGTAATTGTTTCATTACACCCACACAACGACCGCGGAACCGGTGTTGCCGCCGCAGAACTTGGCTACCTTGCAGGCGCCGATCGCATTGAAGGAACTCTCTTCGGCAATGGTGAGCGCACAGGAAATGTCTGCTTAGTAACTCTTGGCATGAACCTTGTCTCTCACGGCATTGATCCGCATATTGATTTCAGTGATATTGATGAGATTCGTCGTACCGTTGAATATGCAAACCAGTTGAAGGTGCCAGAGCGCCATCCATATGGTGGAGACCTTGTCTTTACTGCATTCTCAGGCTCACACCAGGATGCAATCAAGAAGGGCTTCGAACACCTTGAGCGCGATGCGGCAGCAGCTGGCGTGCCAATGGATCAACACACTTGGGCTGTCCCATACCTTCCAATCGATCCTAAAGATATTGGCCGCTCATATGAAGCTGTTATCCGTGTGAACTCTCAATCAGGTAAGGGCGGAGTTGCTTATCTGCTCAAGACAGAGCATCACCTCGACCTTCCTCGTCGCCAACAGATTGAATTTTCCAAGATTGTTCAGGCAAAGACTGATCACGAAGGTGGCGAAGTCACCGCAGATCAATTATGGAATATCTTTGAAGATGAGTACTTGCCAACAGAATCTGCTCCATGGGGTCGATTCCGTCTCAAGGGTCTTTCGCAGAAATCAGAGATGAACCAAGATGTTCAATTGACGGTTCAGATTACAGATCGCGGAGAAGCAGTTGAACTATCGGGCCATGGCAATGGACCAATCGCGGCTTTCTGCAATATCCTCAATAACTACGGTGTAGATGTACGTGTTCTCGACTTCCATGAACACGCTCTCTCATCAGGTGGCGATGCTTCAGCTGCTGCATATCTTGAATGTGCAATTGGAGGAGAAGTCTTCTGGGGCGTGGGAATCGACCCAAATACGACAACTGCTTCACTTAAAGCGGTCGTGTCTGCAATCAACCGCGCTATTCGCTAACTACCCTTAGCGCCGTGAGTACTAGGGCGGGCCTTTATCGTGATGAAGCGATAGTCCTGCGCACCCAGAAGCTCGGTGAAGCCGATCGAATTATCACCATGCTCACCAAGGAGCATGGTCGTATTCGCGGAGTGGCAAAGGGTGTGCGCCGCACGATGTCGAAGTTCGGTGCTCGACTAGAACCTGGAAGCCATGTAGATATCCAACTTCATGTTGGTCGCACCTTTGACACAATCACTCAAGTTGAGGCGCTACAGAATTATGGTGAAGAAATCTCTAGCGATTACCAGCGCTGGACAATCGCACATGCAATTCTTGAAACTGCAGAGAGATTCTCTCCCCATGAACACGAGCCGGCTCAACAAGAGTTCGCCCTTGTGGTTGGTGGAATGCGTGCATTGGCAGAGAACCGCTATGACGCATCTCTGATCCTTGATGCATTCTTACTGCGCTCTCTTTCTATTGGGGGATATGCACCATCACTTTCTCAATGTTCTCGATGTGAGAAGCCTGGCCCCCATCGCTACTTCTCATTGGTCGGTGGCGGATCGGTCTGTAATGACTGCCGACCTTCAGCATCAGCGACGCCAGCCCCTGAGACTTTGGCCTTAATGGATGCACTTCTCAACTCAGATTGGGAGATTGCATCAGCAAGTGAGGGAAAAAATCGTCGAGAGGCTAGTGGATTGATTGCCGCCTATTTACAATGGCACCTTGAACGCGGACTTCGAAGTCTGCCTATGGTGGAGCGTGCATGAGTAAGAAGAAGATTGAAGTCCCCAACCACATCGCTGTTGTGATGGATGGAAATGGTCGATGGGCGAAGCAACGCGGCCTTCCTCGCACCGCAGGCCACGAAGCTGGCGAGAAAGTCCTCTTCAATCTCGTCGAAGCTGCCATGGATTTTGGCGTGAAGGAGATGAGCGCCTACGCATTCTCCACAGAGAATTGGAAACGTTCACCAGAAGAGGTGAAGTTTTTGATGGGCTATAGCCGCGAATCCTTGCGTAACCGTCGCGATCGTTTGCATGAACTCGGCGTTAAAGTGCAATGGGTGGGACGCCCACAACGACTATGGAAGTCAGTCATTGATGAACTGCAGGAAGCGGAAGAGCTCACCGCTAAGAATAAGAAGTTCACTCTCAACATGTGCGTCAACTATGGTGGACGAGCAGAGATTGTCGATGCTGCGGCCGAACTTGCTCGAGATGTGAAGCGCGGCAAAGTGAAGGCAGATTCGATTACTGAGAAGACCTTTGAGAAGTATCTCTACTCTCCCAAGATGAGCGATGTTGATCTCTTCTTGAGATCTTCTGGCGAGCAGCGCACCAGCAACTTCTTACCGTGGCAGGCCACTTACGCTGAATTCGTCTTTATGGATGTGCTTTGGCCAGATATGACGCCTGCAATCTTGTGGAAAGCCATAGAAGAGTATTCTGAACGCGACAGGAGATTTGGGAAGGCTTAGCATTTGGTATCTCGTTACAAGGAGGCCACAATGCGCAAAGTTATTCTGCTCTTAGCAATCACTGCCTTTTCTCTGCCGATTGCTGCGCAAGCGCATCAACCAGTGGCTCTCCTAGCAACCGATACAACCGCTGAGAAGGGCCCGCTTCTTGTAGATGGCACGGTCTCATTTGCTATTCGAGCATCCTTTAGCAAGGCAAATGAAGTGCGGGCATTCCGAGCCCAACTTGCAGCAGGGGATAGCCTTGCAATTCAGTATTTGATTATTGATAAAACTCCAGAAAACAAGTTAAAGAGCAGTCAATTACCAGTGGTGACAGTGACATCTCCAAGCGGAGCAAAGCTGACTATGAAGATCAATGAGCGAACCAAATTCTTTGAACCCTATAGCCGCACCAATTACCTCTACCTATCTCGCTATAGCGCCGAGGCAGAGGCAGGCATCTACTCCATCTCTATTCGATCAAAGGCGAAGAGCGCAGTTACTGTTGCAGTGGGTGAGAAAGAAATTCAAGGTGAAGTGCGTCGCGGCCCAGCCCCATCGCCAACACTAGTCGTGACACCAAGTGCAACACCAACGCCAACACCAACAGCCACACCAGCAGCCACACCAAGTGCAACGCCGACACCAACTCCATCAGCGACAGTCTCCAAGACTCCTGCTCTGACTATGAAAGATGTCGCCGAGAATAACTCTCCAAAGAGTTGCTGGTCTGCGATCGATGGAAAAATCTACGACCTTACACGGTGGATTAAATCTCATCCAGGAGGCCAATCTGCAATCACATTTCTCTGTGGAACAGATGGCACAAAGGCATTCTTGGCACAACATCGTGGAGAGTCTTCACCATTTAGCCGCCTAGCCTCGTTCTATATCGGGCCTCTTGCGCCTTAAGAGTTAATTGTTGGCAGCGAAGTTAAAGTTGAGAGCTGCAGCGATAAATAACCAGATTTGATATGGAATCATCGCAACGCCCAATTTGAGTGAATGAGCAAAGGTAATCCCAAGTAGCGGCAACGTTAAGAGCGCCGTGGTCAACAGTGATAGCGCTGCTACCTTGAGATTATGTATTTCGTAGAAGAGATAAGACCAGCGAAGTGCGAATGCCACACTTGTTGCAAATAGCGTAAGTGCAGCCGCAACCCATAACGGCTTTGCATGTGAAGCAAGTGTGTAGAGCGCAATACCAATAACAATAAAGTTATACGGCCAGATGATGCCAAAGATAAAGTCTGGTGGTTGCCATGAAGGTTTAACGATTGTTTGATACCAACCATCTTGGCGGTTCCAGTAATTGGCGCCACCGGCATAGATCAAGACCATCACGATGCCCGCTATCGCAGAACCGATACGCCATGGGGCCATCAGAATCTCCTTAACACTTCTGGCAGATGCCGAAGATTTCGGCTGTATGTCCAACTTCTCGGAAACCATACTCTTGCGCCACCTTATTGGCCCATTTTTCGATTGCGCCACCCTCAATTTCAACAGTTTCACCGCAGCTCTTGCAGACGAGGTGATGGTGGTGGCTCTCGCCGCATAAACGGTAGATAGCTTCACCATCATCTCTACGAAGAACATCGACAATCTTGTCGTTGACCAAACTTTGTAGCGAGCGATAGACGGTTGTGAGACCAATGCTCTCGCCTTCACGCTGCATGAGGCGATAGACCTCTTGCGCACTGGCAAAACCACCAGCACGTTCGAGTGTGCTCAAAACGCGAGGATTAGAGCGTGACATTATTCAGTTAACATCTTATCTCTGTGGCCATGGTCATCTTCGTCATGGTGCTCATCAGAATGATCTCGATCTTCTTTCTTATCGTGCCCTTCATGAATCGCTGTCTCAGAGCCATGGTTATGTGCATCGCCAGAGTGGAGGTAGCTCACTAATCCCCACATAACAAGCACGCCGGCGATTGTTGCCAAGATTGTCCAGCGAGATGAATGCTGTGAATGAGCTTCGGGCAAGATGTGAGATGTTGCAAGGTAGATGACGATTCCGGCAAAAAGTGCAAGATAGATTGCAATGAAATTATTGCTCAGAACTAAAGTGGTTCCCAGTACAGCGCCGCTGATTCGTGCGATTGCATCTACACCAAGCAGCCAAATGCCTTTCTTTCCCCAAGACCCACTCTTGATGAGAAATGACACTGTGTTAAGACCATCGCTAAAAGCGTGAACTAAGAGCGCGATAAAGACTGCAAAACCTAAATCAGAGCTGACTTTGAAGGCAACGCCAAGTGCGAGGCCATCGAGAAATACGTGGCCACCCATGGCGAGCGCACCCAGTGCGCCAGCGACGCTCGATGAATGGCTGTGATCATGTCCGTAATCGGATTCAGCTGGTTCGTGTGAGCCAAAGAGTTGTTCGTAAAAATGAAGGAGCAAGAATCCGCCGATGAGAGCAACCGATACAGCAGGTGCGTTAAAGATCTCTTCCGTTCCCAACGAAAAGACTTCAGGGAGAAGATCGAAGGCAACAAGACCGAGAAGAAGACCGGCTGATAGGCCGAGCACCAAGTGGAGGCGATCCTTTGCCTTAATTGCGAGGTAGCCTCCAGCGGTAGTTGCAATTGCTGTCGTTGCAGCGAGGATGATGGCGATATTCATAGCGGGAAGGTATCACAAATGAAAATGATTTTCATTTCCATGCATCAGCCTTACCCCCTACCCTTGCTCCCATGATCGCAATCGCTCGTTTCCGAGTGCCCATCAGCCAAGCTCCCGAGTTCCGCGCTCAATTAGAGCGCGCCCTCCAGGTATTTGGCGAGCGCGAAGGATTTACCCATGGCGATTTCGGACAGAACCTCGATGAACCAGAACTCTGGAGCCTGGTCACCCATTGGAAAAATGTTGGCTCCTATCGCCGAGCGCTCAGCTCCACCGCAATCAAGATGGAGGTCGTTCCGCTTCTTGCCACGGCTATCGATGAGCCAGGGGCATATTCCAACGATCTATAGCGGTAAACTTCTCCTACGTTCATATGACAGTTCAATCGTTGTAAGGGCGCCGACAGCCAGCCGGAGCATCACCTCACGATTCACCGGTTGTTACATAGAACCGGATGGAGTCCACAATGGCGGTAGATCGTCTAGAAAATATTGTTTCCCTTTCAAAGCGTCGAGGCTTTGTATTTCCTTCATCTGAAATCTACGGCGGCCTCCGTGCTTCATGGGATTACGGCCCACTCGGTGTTGAAGTCAAGAACAATGTAAAGCGCCAATGGTGGAAGACCATGGTGATGGGACGCGAAGATGTCGTCGGTCTCGATTCATCAGTCATCCTTGCTCGCGAGGTCTGGGAAGCATCTGGCCACGTTGCCACATTTAGCGACCCATTGACAGAGTGCACCGCGTGTCACAAGCGTTACCGCGCAGATCACCTCGAAGAGCAGTACGAGGCAAAGCATAAGAAGAAGCTTGAATCATTATCAGAGATGAACTGCCCTGCCTGCGGAAATAAAGGACAGTTCACGACCCCTAAGCAATTCTCAGGTCTGCTCAAGACTTTCCTCGGTCCAGTCGAAGATGAATCAGGGCTTGCTTATCTTCGCCCAGAGACTGCACAAGGAATCTTCATTAACTTTGATCAGGTGATGACGACATCACGCAAGAAGCCACCATTTGGTATTGGCCAGATTGGAAAATCTTTCCGTAACGAAATCACACCAGGTAACTTCATCTTCCGTACTCGCGAATTTGAGCAGATGGAGATGGAATTCTTCGTTGTTCCAGGAACAGATGAAGAGTGGCACAAGTATTGGATTGAGACCCGTCTTGCTTGGTATAAAGATCTCGGAATTAATCCAGAGCGTCTTCGCCTCTTTGAACACCCTAAAGAGAAGCTGTCACACTATTCAAAAGGCACAACAGATATCGAATACAAGTTTGAGTTCAACGGAACTGAATGGGGAGAGCTCGAAGGAATTGCTAACCGCACCGACTTCGACCTCAAAGCGCACTCTGCTGCATCAGGTAAGGATCTCTCTTACTTCGACCAGGAGAAGAACGAGCGCTGGACTCCTTATGTCATCGAACCAGCAGCCGGCGTAGACCGCTGCGCACTCACATTTATGATGGATGCATATACAGAAGATGAAGCGCCCAATGCAAAGGGTGAGATGGAAAAGCGCGCTGTGATGAAGTTTGATCATCGCATCGCACCTGTAAAGGCTGCAGTTCTTCCACTTTCACGTAACGCTGATCTATCTCCAAAGGCGCGTGATCTCGCGGCCCAATTGCGTAAGAACTGGAATATCGACTTTGATGATTCAGGTGCAATTGGTCGTCGTTACCGCCGTCAGGATGAGATTGGTACTCCTTACTGCATCACCGTTGACTTCGAGACTCTCGAAGACAACGCAGTGACAATTCGCGATCGCGACACTATGGAGCAAGAGCGCATCTCAATCGATCAGGTTGAGTCATGGCTTGCTCCAAAGCTACTTGGTTGCTAGTTAATAGTTACTAGGAAAAGTTGCTAAAGCCACTCGCTCTTCCGCTTCGGGACGGGGTACATCAGATCGATCCACCTGTTGTCCTCGCACCGATGGCGGGAATTACCAACGCACCATTTCGCATGCTCTGTCGCGAACAAGGCGCTGGTTTATTTGTCTCTGAGATGGTGACAGCACGTGCACTGCTTGAGCGAATTCCAGAAACACTTCGAATGATTGAACCCGGACCTGGCGAATGGCCGCGTTCTATTCAGTTATATAGCGTTGATCCTCATCACATGTCGGAAGCGGTCAAGATGATTGGCCGTGAAAACTTAGCTGACCATATCGATATGAACTTCGGTTGCCCAGTTCCCAAGGTGACTCGCAAAGGTGGGGGAGCAGCACTTCCCTTTAAGCGCAACCTCTTTAGCGCGATCGTTAAAGGCGCAGTCGATGCAGCAAAACCATTTGGAATTCCAGTAACAGTAAAGATGCGAATCGGCATCGATACCGATCACCACACCTATTTAGAGGCGGCAAAGTCAGCTGCTGATGCAGGAGTGGCGTGGGTGGCACTCCACGCGCGAACAGCTGAGCAGATGTATGAAGGAAAAGCAGATTGGTCTGCAATCGCCAATCTTGTTGAACACCTTAAGCCAACGGGAGTTCCAGTACTTGGCAATGGTGATATCTGGACCGGTGCAGATGCAGTGGAGATGGTGCGCCAAACTAATTGCGCTGGTGTCGTTGTAGGGCGCGGCTGTCTCGGCCGACCTTGGCTATTTGCTGATTTGGTTGCCGCACTTCAGGGTTCAGAATCTCCCGTTCAACCAACGCTCTTTGAAGTGCGGGAAGTGATGTATCGCCATGGAGAATTGATTGTTGATTACTTCGAATCTGAAATCCGTGGATGCCGTGACCTTCGCAAACATATGGCCTGGTATCTCAAAGGTTTCCGCGTTCCAAGTGAACTACGTCGCCAATTCGGAATGCACTCATCTCTTGCGGAGCTTCGTTCACTTCTCGACCAACTTGAAGATCAGCCTTATCCAATTGAAGTCGCAGAGAAACCTCGTGGTCGCACCAGCCATGGTCGTACACCAACGCTGCCAGATGGTTGGCTAAAAGATCCCGACGAGATGATCCATCTCGATGCCGAAGATATGTTCTCTGGTGGCTAATGTTTAAGTTAATCCGTCGCATCATTACTGTCATCATCACAGTAGTGATTGCCGTGCCGGCATATGCACTCATCGTCACTTGGAATGCAGCCCACAATCCAACAATTCGAAGCGCAGAGGTAATTGTTGTTCCAGGTGCTGCTCAACTTGATGGCAAACCTGGTGAAGTTCTATTGGCGCGCTTACAAGAGGCAAAGCGCATCTACGCACTTGGTCTTGCACCGCTGATAATCACCGTGGGTTCTGGCGCTCCAGGAGATCGCACTACCGAGGCTGCAGCAGGTGCCTATTGGCTTCGCAATAATGGAGTAAAGCGAAGTGCAATTGTCTCCTTGCCTATCGGTCGCGATACACGAACTCAAACAGCTACATATGTTGCCGAGATGAAGAAGCGCAAGATAACTAACGTCATTATTGCAACCGACCCATATCACTGTAATCGCACCATCACGATGGCAGAAGATCTCGATGCGATTGCATCCTGCTCTCCAGTCAAAGATGGACCCAATGCTTTAGCGGGCTCATCGTTTCGCTATCTAGTTCGTGAGGCAGGGGCATATCTGGCATACATCACCCTTGGACGTCGCGGAATCAATATCAGTGACCATCTTCCTAGTACTCCGCTCGATGTAAAAGGCTTATAAGGTAGGGCTGTGGCACACGAGGTAGCGGGATATTTAGAGAGCGACCAAGAGCGCTTTCTCGATGAACCAGCAAAGCGTGGTGGTCGCACAGAATTTATGCGCGATCGTGCTCGTGTGATTCATTCAGCAGCGTTACGTCGACTCGCAGCAAAGACACAAGTAGCTGTCCCATGGGAGAACGATTTCCAACGCACCCGGCTATCGCACTCACTTGAATGCGCCCAGATAGGCAGAGAGCTAGGAGAGTCTCTCGGCGCTGATCCAGATTTATTGGAGACCGCATGTCTCTCACATGATTTAGGACATCCACCATTTGGTCACAATGGCGAAGAAGCTCTCGCTGAAGTAGCAGTCGATTGTGGTGGATTTGAAGGTAATGCTCAGAGTTTTAGATTACTCACTCGCATCGAAGCAAAGACTGTTGACGCCAATGGCAAGAGCGTTGGCCTCAATCTCACTCGTGCTTCCCTCGATGCGGCGACCAAATATCCATGGAGCAATCAAGTCAATCCTCGCAAATTTGGTGTGTATGCCGACGATGTTGAGATCTTCAATTGGATGCGCCAAGGAGCTCCCGATGGCCGAAAATGTATTGAAGCCCAGATTATGGATTGGTCGGATGACTGCGCTTACTCTGTCCACGACTTAGAAGATGCAATCTTCGCAGGGCAATTGACTGTCAATGATTTTGAGAGAGATTTCGACTTACTCCATTCTGTGATGGTCACCGATTACAAGAGCGATGCCAGTAAAGAAGAGGCAGCGGCTGCGCTTTCGAGATTAGCCGCGCTCTCATGTTGGCCACGTGGATTTGATCGCACCCACGCCTCACTTGCTCGATTGAAGGATACAACTTCACAATTAATCGGCCGCTTTGTAGGTGCTGCAGAACGTCAGACTCGTGCAATTCATGGTTCCGGAAATCTCTCTCGCTATAGCGCTAACCTCGAGATTCCTCGTGAGGCTCTGATTGAAGTAGATTTCCTCAAGGCTGTTGCTGGTCATTATTTGATTAACGCAGCTGCGTCACAAGAACGCTATGAGAAACAGCAAGTTGTTATTCGCGAACTTGTTGAGATGCTCTTTGCAAAGGCTCCGCTTGAACTTGACCCAATCTTTGAAGATGATTGGAAGCGTGCAGAGAGCGATTCGATGCGCCTGCGTGTAGTAATTGACCAGATTGCGAGCCTGACCGACCCTGGCGCCTATGCGCTCCATGCTCACCTCGGTGGACAAATTGGAAAGCGTGGTTAAGGTAGCAACATGAGCGGTCGCATTAGAGATGAGGATGTCCAGTACATCCGCGAACGCGCACCGATTGATGAAGTTGTCGGCGACT
>JACCDI011620825.1_pt1 | contig 14833 bp, 15 predicted proteins | sample 7442791 | NCBI WGS metagenome assembly JACCDI01 (sample SAMN15323434, study PRJNA562643) | freshwater metagenome | isolation source: river surface water | place: USA:Blue River Watershed | collected 2017-08-15 | reverse complement strand
CGGCAAAACTTTCAGGCGATGAAAATGATCAAGACCATAAGATGGCTGCGTTAACTGAGCTGAACCGTTTGCTTAAAAAAGCAGAGGTGCTGGTTCGCAATGTGGAGCGTGGTCGCTTCCCCGATCACACTGACTACAAAAAGAAGGGCAAAGAACCTGAGCCTCCACGTGCTTTGCGTCCCAAATCAGTCAAGCGCACCGAACAGGTTGTTGTAGTCGCAGGCGAGGAAGAGCTTTCGCTTTTCTAGGCTGTGGTCGAGAATCCCGACTGATCACGCAGCCAGCTCGAACTCTACGCTGTCGGCATCAACCAGTGCGCGGCACTTCTCACTCATCGCCACCATCTGCTCTGCCAGATGCTGATAACGCGGCAGTGCGCCAAGCTGCTCGGCGGCATTTAGCAATCTACTCGCACATATTGCGATAGCGCCCATGCTGGGTTCGGACTTTGTGTGGCGCAGCTTTCGCATGTAGCCTTCGCAGCAGCCAAGCCAATCGATGCTGAACTCGCTTTCCGTAGTCGCAATACCCTTGCTCTTTAGAAAGCCAAAAATCTCCAAAATAATGTCTTTTTTCATAGTTTTTCTCACTCCGTGATAAATAGACTTGTGACGCAGAGTGATCAAAAATCACGATGTATTTATCAAAAGTGAGATGGGCTGGCGCGCCCCGTTGAATGCGCTGCAAATCCGTTCTGCTGTGTGACGGTACGCAATTCGTGGGACTCACTTCACGGCTTCATTGCACTACCCCTTGCGCGAACCGTGGGGGATGCCTGAAATGCGAATAGCGTTTGCGATGTCGGAACGGTTAAGCCCTTAGAATACCCCCAAACCCCATAGGCTCAAAGTGAGTGGGAAGGACACTTTACCCCACAAGATCATTGCCAATAGCCGCGATATGAGCTGGCACTGATCTGCGTACCGACGGCGCGTAATAGGAGATCGCAAAACCTGCCTCTCTCGTGATCACATCACGAGTTGCGTTCATATCGTCATGAAAACCTCAGCGAATGTCATTGCCCCGCAAGGGGCAGTGGTATGGCCCTAACGAATGAGGCCCCGAGAAAAGATCACCAAAAACATCCCGAAACATATTTACCGTGAAAACCTCGCTGCTGCGATAGCAGCAAGCGAATGTGGAACAGCGAAGCTGGGACGCATGATGATGCTGATGAATGACGAGCTATGGGTAAGCTTGATATCTGCTCAGCAAACTCCACTTCTACCAACCAGTGAGCAGGAGCAGAGGCACTTATGGCCGCGAGAAACCCCGCCAAAGAGCAGTTTGTTTTTGAAGGCAACAAGATCACCCATGCGCCAACGAATGCGTGGTGGTCTATATATAAGGATAGTGGCGGTTTAGGGCCAATGCACTGGGGGGACTTCCAGGGAAATCGAGAAGAAGCCGTCAACTATAATCAATATGAGGTTCAGGAAATGGCGCTTATGCTCCTCCGTGAACGATACTAGGCCGATCACACATCACGGCATAAACCGTGTTCGGGCTGACTTTCACTTCTTTGCAGATAGCCCTAATTGATGCGCCATTGCGCTTCATCCATTGAATCTTAGCGATCTGCGCTTCCGTCGTGGGCTTGCGACCGAAACGAACCCCGCGTTCCTTCGCTTTCCTGATCCCGACAACCTGACGCTCTTTGCGGATCGTATTCTCGAATTCGCTGAAGATGCCGAGAAACTGAAAGAACATCGATCCCATTGCGGTCGAGGTATCGATTGCCTGCTTGTAGCTGAAGATATCGATCTTGCTGTCTTTTAGCTCGGTCAGCACCAGGACGAGATTTCGCATCGAGCGCCCCAATCGATCTACCGACCAGACGACGACCTTATCAAAGCGACGGAGCTTGGCGTCGTGCATCATGCGCTTCAGCTCTGGACGATCTTCCGTCGCCTTCGTTCCGCTGATCTTCTCGCTGTAGACCTCGACGACTTTCCAACCCGATCGATCGGCCAAAGCGTGAAGCTCTTCGAGTTGCCCCTCGTAGTGCTGATCGACCGTCGACACTCGTGCGTAGATCGCAACCTTCATCTCTCGAACCCCGTTATCCTAAGTGTAGAAATAATGACTTATAGCCAGCCACTTAGGGCCGAAAGCCTTGCGTCGCCTGAGGTCGAGATTTCGGAGATTTTTGGAGGGACTAAAAATAACAAGCCGAACCCGCATCGCATTGTCAGTTCTGGATTTGGTTCATAGAACCATGGCATGACGCTAAATGATCTGCTCAACCTTCAGGGTATCGATCCTGCGAATGTGATCGTGCTGCGACACACACTCCAAGGTCCGCTCAGCACGGATTTGTTGGGTCGGCTGGTGGATGCTCGCCCAGCCGCATTCGATTTGTATCAAAGCATACAAGGTGGAGCTGCGGCTGCGGCAATCAGTTCGCTAGCTGGACGCGGGTACATCGCGTCATTTATCGGGCAGCGCGCGGCGCAAGCTACCTTTGTCGGTCTTTACAAGATTGAGGGTTTTTCGAGCGTTACCCCTCAAGATTTGGCTGGCATGTTGGAATGGACGGCATTAGCCGATTTGGATTTCACATTCCCTGTCATGTTCGGAGCAGAACTCAGCGCCAGCCGCATGTTCGACTTACAAAGAACACCCGCTTTCCAAGACTGGTCGGGCAAGCTGATCATTGATTGGCCTCCTCCAGCTATCTCTTGGTGGAGACGAGCGCATGGAAACACGATGCCCGTTCGTGCCATCATCGAAGAATCTAACTTTGCACCGCCGATGCCACATTGGCGTGACCTGCTTGTCAAATGGCAGGAGATATCGATGCTGCCGCTGAGTTGGCGCGTTGCGCTATCTCATTGGCGCGGCATTTATTTCATCTACGACCACAGTGACGGCAAGGGCTATGTTGGATCGGCTTACGGCCAAGACAACCTGATTGGGCGTTGGGATTACTATGCCCAATCAGGCCATGGAGGAAATGCTGCACTGCTTGGCAGAAACCCCCAGAACTTCACTTTCAGCATATTGGAAAGGGTTGCGCCTGGGGCTGATGTCGCCGAGGTTGTTGCCATTGAGAACTCATGGAAGAAGCGGCTTCATACCTATATTCCAGACGGCATGAATCTGCACAACTGAAGGGCTCAGCTGATCCCTCAAGGCATTGCCCTACTCAAGCCCTGTGAATCGGACATGCATTCCATGCCCACGCCACAGCGGCACAGGCTCCTCAGCGCTAGAATCGAACGGCTGATCCGCGCTAACTAAAACAACCGAAGCGAAATGGCCTATGGCACCCGCCTTGGCGAAATTAGCAGCGATACTTTCCCAGTTACTCGGGCGCTCTGCTTGCATGGCAGGAAACCTCGCGGAGCTTACGACTACCCATTCTGGCTGCTTTGAAGCACCTACGAACCAGATGGAGGGATGAACCTCAGGGTTTCCCTGCCAGGACATCATCTCGAAGCCCTGCTGTATAAGATAGTCGCGGACCACTTGGACGGCCATGTCTTGGACCTCCCATGCGGACATCTCGATATTTTGCTCCGTGATCAAGGCCAGAGGGTCGACGGGCTTTCGAGTACCCGCGTCCAGCAAGCCCCATCCCAGTTCGACCGCCTCCCAAGCGCCGCTGAGAGCATTCTTCTTCATCGGCAAGACGCAAGCGCGGCCATTCGAAATGCGGGCAGCTGAAACGTGTCCTTGCGAATTTCCAGGTCCGCAAACCTTCCCATCCACATCCTCGATCCGCACAAAGAACAGCTGATTGCCCACTCGGAATGAAAGGTGTTCTAAAAACGGCGGATAAGGATGTGCGCGGAGCCATGAACGGATTCCGTCCCCGACTTGCCTGTTTAGATGAGTGCCAGCCGCGTTCCAGCAAGAAAGGAATGCCGCCGACATCTCGTCATTTTCGATTTCGTGCATTCGCCCTTACCTTGGTGGCCAAGCAGACTTTGAAGTGGCATCTTCGAGCGTCCTTTGAGCGTCTCGGATCTCTTGCACTTGCTGCTCAACCAGCTGGATGCGCCTCTCAGCAATCATCAACAGTGTAAACGTCGGGTAGATTATGCTGCCTACGCCACACGCCGCGAGCCATGCCGCTGCTATAATTTCGAGAGCAAGGGCGGTCGAACTACCTGTGTTGGCGAACCAAATCGCGAACCCTGAGGTCAGGGCGAAACTTAGAAATCCAACAATGCGCTGGCCTAAACGATCTGCACGTCGGCGATGCGCAATCCCCTCAGCATCTCCGTCGCCTGCAACACTCCCCCAACTCAACATGGTGAACTCCTATATCGACGCCATTCTCTTACTGTTCCGCTTGAACTGTGCGTAAGTGGCATCATGAAGCTGCTGCATTCCTAGTCCTAAACCGAAGAAGGGCGCAGAGCTTTGTATTTTTCGATTCTGCTCTCATGAGCATCGGCTCTGGCTTTAGCTTTTTCAGCCCTTTGTGCTGCAACCCGTTCGGGTGCGAAACGCTGACGATGAAGCTCACGCTTTTCGTCAGCCACAAGATGGGCTCGCCACATCAGGTGATAGTGCGAACCCGCAGGGCTATCGCCTAAGATTGCGCTCGTCTGCTCGAACCCCAATTTTTTGGACACAAGCAACAGCAACGCCTCTGCCGATCCGCCATCGCTGATGCCGCTCACTCCAGCCATCATGTGAGCCAACCGTTCCATGGCGGCTTCTGGATAGGCTGGATAAGACGTTTGACAGCCGAGCAGCTTTTCCAATCCGCGCCTTAGGCGAGAGGCGGCGCATGTTCCGCAATGCCAATCCGTGCACCACCCCATTCGATCCGAAATCTCTATGAGGCCTGAAACGGTACCGAAGTCGGGCATGGACCGAAGCGGTCGTTTTGCAAAAAGCATCTCAGCCTTCTCTGCGATTAGCGCCCCACGAACGAGGCTATCTCGCCATCTTCCAGGAATGGCATTAACGCCATATCTCGCACCAGCAATCTGTCCTGTGACTGCTCCGACCGTATCGGCATCGTGACCAAGGTTTACCGCCTTTACGAGAGCATCCTCAAAATTCGCAGTTGTGCCAACGGCCCACATTGCAGCTTCAAGCGTGTGGACGACATAGCCAGTCGATTGGATTTCATCTGCGTTTTTGCTTGCCCAACCTTGTCGGCTGATTGCCTTGATCTCGTCAGGCCAATCGTCGTGCCAGACCGCACTCAAGGCACTTTGCCATTCCGTGCCATCTATTAACAAACCGAGTAACCAGCCCAGCATCTCCGACGCGGCCGATGATAATTCGGAGCAGTGAGTGGCTTGGCTTTGACGAATAGCAATTCGTCGGAGAGTGTCCGTGTTTCCAAAGTGCATACACGCCACAGGTGCCAAGCGCATGATTGCGCCGTTGCCATCCGAACGCCCCTTAACGGGCGGTGCGATCAAGGCACCTGTTCGGTGGTAGTTACCCAGAACTGCCAGTGTGTTTTGGCCAGCCCCGATACAACGATCAGTGCTGGTGTTCTCGTTATCATTGAGCCACCGCACGAAACGATTGAGCAGATCGGGAACATCCAAATGGCGGTGCGCGATAAGGCTATCCGCGAGACATAAGGCCATTGCCGTATCATCTGTCCAAGCCCCAGCAGGCAGGCGAAAATAGCCGCCGCTCTGCATTTCAGTGACTTGCGGGAAGGTGCCTCGTTCCTGAAACTCAACGGGTGCGCCAAGGGCATCGCCAACGGCGAGACCGATTAGTGCTCCTAAAGCTCTATCTTTGGCTGCCACTCGAATGATCCCAAAAACGCGTTCACTTGGCTCACTCGATAAAGGCGAAAAACTCATCGCGCACAACAAGGGTAGGGCGACAGTGAACAAGTTGCTGGTTTGTCACGCCGAGAATGCGTTCAGCCTCAGCCGTCAAAGGCTTTGATGGCCGAGCCCACTCATCAAACTCATCTTCGGGATCAAAACGATTCACAGCACGATAGCGAACAATCTCACCCTTCTCTGGAGTAAGCGCGCTCGTCTCAAGTTCGATGATCAGTTCACGCTCCAGCCCACGAGTGCCAGCCTGAAACAATTCCAACCCACCCTGCATGAAGAGTTCAAACAGACTGTCATGGAGCAGCTTCTGGCTCTGGCTGAGCTTTTCGTTCATCGTGCAATAGCCTTTGCTGCTTTCGCAAACGCTAAATCGGGATTCTGCGCCCCGTAGACTTTGCCCCTCAAAGCTCGTTGCTGATCAGCTAATGATGGATCGGCTTGATGAGCACCCTGCATAATCCGTGATTTCGTCTGCGGACGGTCTTCAGCATCGTTCTGGGGGCTTGGGGTATCAGTGCTGCTTGGCTGGCTCTTTGGCTGCTTAGGGCCGTTCACAGGAGAGGCCTTTGGCGGTTTGGCTTTTCGTGAACGATGCTGCTTCGCAAGCGCGCCATTTCGGTTCACCAATTCCGTCGTCAATTGGAGCGTCACTCCAAGCAGCATATCAATGTCGGCTTTGATCTGCTTGCTATCACTCTCAGCGGCTAACCGCGGCAAGGCTGCCAGACTACGCTTGATCAGTTCTCGTATCTCCATCCCATACACTCCTTGATGAGTGTATTTATCACTCCTAATCAATAGTATGGATTTGAATTCGGTAGGAATGCAGGTCCATCGGCAGCAAGATTCACATCTCAAAAACGAGGTGTGAACATGGCTACTAATATTCTCAAATCGCTGTCGCTGTCGGTTATCCCGACCAACAAGGGGATGAGCCCTGAGCAGCACCGCCGTACTAAGCTGATAGGCAAGTTGATGGAGCAGAAGGTCATTGCGGAAGCGGACCGTGATGGACGCTTGCCTAACATCATGCGTCGTCGGTGGGTGACTACCGAAAGCGGTGCAAGGACGGCCATCGAAGCGCCCAAGCGTATCAAGCGATGGTGGGTGAACGATGCCACTGGCAACTGCCTGCTGGCCATTCGCTATGGCAGCAAGGTGCTCGAATTGGAGAAGGGCAAAACGGCTATCGTTGTCGGGAATCCCGACCAGCTAGTCCCGACTATCGAGACTGTCATCGCCGCTATCAATGCGGGTGAGCTTGATGGGCATCTGGCGCAAATGGGGCTGTCGCGTCCGATCCGTAAAGCAGCGAAGTGATTTGGATAGTGCCGTGTGACAGGTATTGGGTTGCACGGCACTGTAGGTTAAGCCGATGTCACCGCGGTGTGAGGGGTGACTGCAAATGGGTATTTTTCTTAGATTTCTGCCCGTACTGGTTGCTGTCTTTTTGGCCTACGGCGCTGTGATTGTAGTCCGAAACGGCACGTGCCTTGGGCTAAGTGATAATGTCGCAGGGGCGCTGGCAGGGGCGATGATAGGTGCAGCAGGCATTTTTATCGGTTCTAGCTTAGATAAACTCTCGACTTGGTGGAATGCCCGCGCCGATCTTGAAGATCGTTCACAGAGAATTCGCACGTTGGTGACGGCCGAATTGGTCAATGTCGCCGCAGGCTTAATCGGCGCACACCTTTTTCTACGGCAAATCATTTCAGCAAATGCAGTTGGGCCATCTGCGGATCTCAGGCCCTACCAACCCCGTCCAATGCCTTTCACCGCAGGTTTGGGGGCGGAGCTACTGAACCTAAGCGCAAAGCAAATCGATGTTCTATCCACTCTGCTCGGCAATATGCAGATAACTCGGGGCGATTTCAGCGATCTTATCGAATTAAATAGGGGTTTTACAGGACTCGATGCCGTGAAGCTCAAAAACGCCGTTTCCGCAGATATGCTAATTTTGTCAGAGGTATTCGAGCAGTTTGCCCCTGCACGGAAACTGTCTCTGCAGGGAAAAGCGTCGCAATTGGCGGTGACCTTATTGCGCGACGAAGCGGCAAAGTAATGTGTGGGTCGTGTTGCCCGACATCTGGCATTTTGCGTGATTTGTGCTTGTCGGTTAAACCGACCGTTTGATGCTATGGCATTGAAGTGGGTGACATTTTCTCGATCGGGTAAACCCGACCAAGTGACTGAATAACGGGGTTTATTTATGAGAATACTATACAACAAACTATACAACACCGCTATAAAATCCGCACAATAGCGTTGTTTCACAGATATTCGTAATGATGGGGTCACGTGTTCGAGTCACGTAAGCGGCACCATTTTCCCGCCCTCGCGCTGTTGGTCCTGTCTGGCCCGGCGCTGGCGGATGGCCCCGATCCTGAAACGATCATCGTCACTGGCAGGCCGCTGGCCTTGCCGGCAGGCCAAGGCGCCTTTGCCAGCGATGTCCTGAGCGCCGAGCAGGTGCGGACGCTCGCATCGGGGCGGATCGAGGACTTGCTTGGCCGCGTGCCCGGCGTGCAGCAGTTCCGCCGCTCGGATAGCCGCTCGTCCAATCCCTCGGCCCAAGGCATCACCCTGCGCGGGCTGGGCGGTAATGCTTCAAGCCGCACGCTTGTGCTGCTTGATGGCGTGCCGCAGGTCGATCCCTTCTTCGGCTATGTCACGATGTCGGCAATGGCGCCGGAGCGGCTGGAGAGCGTTCGCGTTTTGCGCGGCGGCGGGGCCGGGGCCTTTGCTGCCGGGGCGGTGGCAGGGACGATAGATCTTGCCTCGGCCGGGCTGGATACGCTGGGCCTGCTGTCCGCCTCGGCCCTGGTCAATGACCGGGGCGAGAGTGAGCTGTCCGCATCGCTCGCCCCGCGGCTTGGCAGCGGCTTTGCCGTGGTCTCGGGCCGGTGGGACCGGGGGCGGGGGTTCTGGACCACGCCGGAAAGTCAGCGGGTTCCGGCTTCGGTTCGCGCGCGGTTTGATTCCTGGTCGACCGGCCTGCGCGCCGTCGCACCGCTGACACCGGACATTGAGCTTCAGGCCCGGGCGTTGTTGTTCGATGACCAGCGCACGCTGCGCTTCGCCGGGGCCGATACCGGGGCAAGCGGACAGGATGCCAGCCTGCGCCTGGTCGGGCGCGGGGCGTGGCAGTTTGAAGTGCTGGGCTATGTCCAGGCGCGTGACTTTTCCAACGTGGTGATCTCGGCAACCTCGTTCCGCAAGACGCTGGACCAGCGGCGCACCCCGGCAACGGGCCTTGGTGCCAAGTTCGAACTGCGCCCACCGCTTGGCGCGGGGCAGGCGCTGCGGCTGGGTGTCGACTGGCGGCGCCAGAGCGGCGAAATGCAGGAAGAGGCTTATAGCGCCGTCACCGGCCTCGTCACCGCGCGGCGCAAGGCCGGCGGGGTCAATTCCGATCTCGGGCTTTACGCCGAGCATGACTGGCGCTTTGGTCCGGCCCTGCTGACGCTGAGCGCGCGGGCCGATCACTGGCAAGTGGCGCAAGGTTTCTTCCGCGAGGCCAATGCCGCCGGCGGGATCACCACTGACCGCACCTTTGCCGAGCGGTCTGGCTGGCAGGAAAGCCTGCGCGGCGGTTTGCTCATCGAGGCCGCGCCGCAGCTAAACCTGCGCGCCGCCGCCTATACCGGGCTGCGCCAGCCGACGCTGAATGAACTTTATCGGCCCTTCACCGTCTTCCCCATCACCACCCGCGCCAATGCTGCGCTGGAGAATGAGCGGCTCGAAGGCTTTGAGGGCGGCTTGGATTGGACGCCGCTGCCCGACCTGACCCTGCGCCTGACCGGCTTCGACAACCGGGTGAAGGGCGCGATCGCCAATGTCACGATTGGCCCGAACCTGCGCGAGCGGCGCAATGTTGATGCGGTCCATTCGCGGGGTGTGGAGGCTGCCTTGGCCGCGAAGCTGGGCCGGTTCAGCCTTGATGCGGCGCTGTCCTGGCTCTCGGCCCGGGTCGAGGCGAGCGGTATTTCGACCGCGCTCGATGGCAAGCGCCCGGCGCAGGTGCCGCGCCTCAGTGCCAGCGCCACCCTGGCCTGGCGTCCGGCCGATCGCTGGTTGCTGGCAACCAGCCTGCGCCACACCGGGAAGCAGTGGGAAGACGATCTTGAGACCGATCGGCTGCCCGCCGCAACCACGCTGGATGCCGTGGCCGAACTGCCGCTTGGCCGGCGCCTGCTGCTGGTGCTGCGGGCAGAGAATGTCACCGACGAACAGATCGTTACCCGCAACCAGGCGGGCAGCCAGGATCTTGGCGCGCCGCGCACCTTCTGGGCCGGTTTCCGCATTTCCATGTGATGCCGCTTGGCTTAGGAAAGCCCGCAAAGACAACCGGAGGGATTCGATGGCAACCCAGCCCAAACGCAAGATCGAGTGCAGCGAAGCCGAATGGCAGGCCCGTCAGGAACTGGCCGCCTGTTACCGCGTGTTCGATCACCTCGGCTGGAGCGAGTCGATCTATAACCACATCTCGCTCAAGGTGCCGGGCGAGGAAGGGGCCTTCCTGATCAACCCCTATGGCCTGCTCTATTCCGAAGTCTGCGCCAGCAACCTGGTCAAGATCGACATCGATGGCAATACGCTCGATGGCAGCCCCTATCCGGTGAACAAGGCGGGCTTCACCCAGCACGCCTATTTTCATCGCCACGTCGATTGGGCCCACGCGATCTGCCACACCCACACCACGGCAACGATGGCAGTATGCAGCATGGAAGGCGGCCTCCAGCCGGTGAACTTCTATGCCTGCAACTTCATCGGCAGGCTGAGCTATCATGATTTCGAAGGCGTAACGGTACGCGAGGAAGAAGGCGAGCGGCTGCTTGCCAACCTGGGCAGCAATCGCATCCTGATGCTGTGCAATCACGGGCCGGTGATCCTGGGCCGCTCGATCGGCGAAATCTTTATCCAGCACTGGTCATTGCAGCGCGCCTGCGAAATCCAACTCGCGACCATGGCTGCCGGCAAGCCGGTGGTGATCCCTGACGAGGTTGTTGCCGTCCACCAGCGCGACCTTGGCCAGGTCTCGCTGCCCGGTGGTCCCGGTAAGGCCGACTTCGATGCCTGGGTGCGCGTGATTGACCGGACCGACCGCAGCTGGCGCGATTAACGCGGCCGCATGCCCAGTCTCACCGTCAATGAGCGCCCGCTGGCGTTCGATATGGATCCGCAGACCCCGCTGCTGTGGGCGCTGCGCGATGGCGCCAACCTGACCGGCACCAAGTATGGCTGCGGGGCGGGCGATTGCGGTGCGTGCATGGTCCTGGTCGATGGCGAGGCGATCCGATCCTGCCAGATCACCCTTGGCGAGGCTGAAGGGCGGGCGGTGACCACGATCGAGGGCCTGTCGCCCGATCGTTCGCACCCGGTGCAGCAGGCGCTGGTGGCAGAGCAGGCGATCCAGTGCGGCTTCTGCACCCCCGGCATCGCGATGGCCGCTGCGGCACTGCTTGCGCGCAATGCCGATCCGACGCCTGAAGATATCAAGGCTGCCGTTTCCAACCTGTGCCGCTGCGGAGTCTATCCGCGGCTGGTCGACGCGATCCAGCGCGCGGGGCGGGTGATGCGGCGGCTGGAAACGATCGATCCAGTGCCCGCACCCCGCACTTCGCTGCAAGGTGCGGTGCGGGAAGTGCCCGCGATCAAGGCACCATAAGGGGGAATTCCGATGCTTGACCAGCCACTGACCCTGCCCTGCGGGGCTGTCCTGCCAAACCGTCTTGCGAAGGCAGCCATGACCGAAGGTCTGGCCGATCCGCTTGGACGGCCCACTGCCGAACTCGATCAGTTGTACCGGGTCTGGGGTGCGGGCGGCTGCGGCATGCTGCTGTCAGGCAATGTCCAGGTGGATGGCGATCATCTGGAGCGGCCGGGCAACGTCATCATTGATCGGCCAGCCGATGGCGCGATGGTCGATGCGCTGCGGCGCTGGACCGGTGCGGCCAAGGCCAATGGTTCGGCCTTCTGGGCCCAGATCAGCCATGCCGGACGGCAGACGATGAAGCCGGTCAACCCGCACCCCAGGGCGCCCTCGGCGGTCAAGCTTGGCCTGCCCGGTGGCCAGTTTGGCGAGCCGGTGGCCCTGACCGAGGCCGAAATTGAAGACCTGGTTTCCCGCTTCGCCAATGCCGCGCATTCGTGCCGCGAAGGCGGCTTTGATGGAGCGCAGATCCATGCTGCCCACGGCTACCTGATATCGCAGTTCCTTAGCCCGCGCTCGAACCAACGCACCGATCGGTGGGGCGGCAGCCTGGAAAACCGCGCCCGCTTCCTGCGCGAAGTGGTGCGGGCAACCCGCGCCGCAGTGGGGGCGCAGTTCGCGATTTCGGTGAAGCTCAACAGCGCCGATTTCCAGAAGGGCGGCTTTGCCTTTGAAGATAGCCAGACCGTCGCTGGATGGCTGGCCGAGGATGGCGTCGATCTCATCGAGATTTCGGGCGGCACCTATGAACAGCCCAAGCTGCTGGGGATCGAGGGGATGGAGCCGGTCGAGCAGCCGGGCGTCAAGGCATCGACCCTGGCGCGCGAGGCCTATTTCGTCGACTTCGCGCTGGCCATGAAGGAAGCAGTCAAGGTGCCGCTGATGGTCACCGGCGGGTTCCGCAGCCGCGCTGCGATGGAAGAAGCGCTGGCGCGCGGTGCGGCGGACGTGATTGGCCTGGGGCGGCCGCTCTGCGTGGAGCCCGATGGCGCGGCACGGATTCTGGCCGGTGCCGAGAGTTTGCCGCGCGCCGAGAACGGACTTGGCCTGTTCCCGGACTGGCTGGCCTTCCTCAGGCGCGTGCCGATGCTACGCGCGGCCGATAGTTTCGCGGGGCAGTATTGGTTCTATGCCCAGATCGCGGCCATGGGCAGGATCGGTCGAACCGCGCCGGAGCGGTCGGTCCTCGCCGCGATGCGCGAGGTTGAGGGCGGCAACAAGCGCTGGCTTGCTGCCCGCCGCAAGACCTAGAACCGGATCTTCGCCCCCAGCCGCGCGTTAAGCGGCGCACCGGTACTGATATTGTTATCAGTGTGGGCGCTGGGGAAGTAATCGGTGTTGGCCAGGTTCTCGACATTGAACTGCAGCTGGACTGTGTCCGAAACCTTGTAGAACAGCGCCGCATCGATCCGGGTGAAGCCAGGCAGGCGCACGGCATTGCTGATCGTTGCAAACTGTTCGCTCTGGCGCACGGCGCCGATTGCTACGCCCAGCCGATCGGTGAAGTCATAGCGGCCCCAGGCTGAAAACTGGTGGCGCGGCAATTGAGCCAGCGTTCGGCCAGCGGGTGCTGCGGTGGTGGTAGACACGATCTCGCCATCTTCCAGCGCATAGCCCAGCGTTACTTGCAGGCCCTTGGTGACCTGCCCGACCATGGCCAGTTCGAAGCCCTTGGTCCGGCTCTGCCCGGTCTGGACGACAAGGCCTGTGACCGGATCGTTGGCGCGGGTATTGGTGCGGTCGATCTGGAATATTGCGGCGGTGAAGGCCAGGCGCTCGGTCAGGTCCCACTTCACCCCGGCTTCAAGGTTGCGGAACTCTTCCGGCGCAAGACTGGCGGTCGTGGCATCGAGCACGGTGAACTGGTCGCCCGATTGCGGCAGGAAGCTTTTGGCGTAGCTGGCATACAACGACACGTTTTCGCGCGGTTTGATGATCAGCCCCGCGCGCGGGCTCCACTTGCCGTCGCTGCGGGTGGCGGCAAAGCCGTTGGCCCGGTTGGTCGAGGTAATGCGAAAATCGTCATAGCGCAGGCCCAGCACCACCTTGATCAGGTCCCCCAGGTCGAGCTGATCCTGAACATAAGCCGAAAGTGCGCGGACCATTGACAGGCTGGAGCGGCTGCTGGCGCCAAAGGTTACGGTCGGCAGGGTCAGCCGCTGGGCCAAAGCCACGGTGGTCCGGCTGGTGGCAGCGGGGCCAAAGGTGGCTTCGCTGCGCTTGGCATCGGTCAATTGGTCGCTGGCTTCGAAGCCGAGCAGGATCTGGTGGCCGATCCCGCCGGTCTCACCCTTCCAGACCATGTTGCCCTGGACGATCCAATTTTCGCGGATCGTGTCGCTGTTGTAGCCTTCCAGCTCCACTGTGGTCGCGGTGGCGGCGGAGCGGGCGTACACGTTGCCATAGTACTTGTCGTAATGCGCATACTGGCCGGTCAGATTGACGCTCAGCGCATCGCTGAAATCGTGATCGAGCCGAGCGCGGGCGATGTGCGCCGTGACTGCGCTATGGTTGGCGGTTGGGCTACCGAAGAAAGTGTCGTCATAGCCGCGCAGTGGAGCGCCGGCGAACGAGGGTACGCCGCGATCGGTGACGCGCTGGTCATCGGCATATTCGTAACCCAGCACCATGCGGGTGGCTTCGCCCAGCCTCCAGCCGAGCGTCGGGGCGACGCCGACGAAGTGGCCGTCATAGCCATCGCGATGATTGGCAAAGTCTTCATAGGTGGCGTTAAACCGTGCGGCGAAGCTCTCGCCCAGGGGCTGGTCAAGGTCAGCCGCAAGCGACCAGCCGCCGAAGCTATCAAGCCCTGCCGCAAAGTCGGTCCGGGTCTTGTTGAATTCGGGCGCCTTGGACACCCGGTTGATCACGCCGCCGCCGCCGCCGCGACCGAAGATCAGCGCATTGGCGCCTTTCAGCACTTCGACCCGGTCAATGTTATAGAGCGAGCGGTAGTACTGCGCATCATCGCGCAGGCCATCCAGGAAGAAGTCAGCGGTCGTGCTCTGGCCGCGCAGGGTGATCTGGTCGCGGTGGCCTTCGCCCTGGCCGAGCACTACGCCGGGGACATAGCGCAGCGCGTCGTTCAATGATTCCACGCCCTGATCGTCCAGCTGTTCGCGGCTCAGCACCGTAACTGTCTGTGGCACGTCGATCAGCGGGGTTTCGGTCTTGGTGGCGGAGCGGGTCTTTTCAATGTCATACCCGTCCGGCACGCCGTAAACGATGATGGCCGGGGCATCTGCGGCATCGGCCATCAGTTCTGCATGGGCCGGAACCGCCATGGTGATGGCGGGCAGCACGGTCGAAACCAGCAGGCCGAGGCGCTTGGAAGCAGTCGTCATCAGAT
>JACCDI012031251.1_pt1 | contig 14844 bp, 14 predicted proteins | sample 7442791 | NCBI WGS metagenome assembly JACCDI01 (sample SAMN15323434, study PRJNA562643) | freshwater metagenome | isolation source: river surface water | place: USA:Blue River Watershed | collected 2017-08-15 | reverse complement strand
TCTAAAGACACATCAAAGTCCAAATCCCACACTTTCAGCAAGCACGATAAATGGAGACTTGTAATTGATCGAAGCATTGAAGCAAACGAATTAAATCCACTAAGTGCTACATTTGAGCTCGTGTCCCCTATTTTGTCCGGCCCCCGTGATTTGAGGAAATTATCTCGTATTGTGACAACAATGACTGATGTTGCTAGTGTTAGGGTGAATGAGTCGATGGGCCTTCATGTCCATGTGGAGACGAAAGAAGATGATTACTCACTGCAGAATATGATCAGTATTTTCCAGAATTTTCTTCTTTACGAGGATATAATGGATAGCTTTCTTCCAAAACACCGAAGAACAGACAGTGAAGAGAGCCGGCGTTACTTCAAAAGCAATAAAAGATCGATCCTCCATCAAAACACCGCTGCAACCACTCTTGAAGATGCACTTCTCATTCTCTCATCTTGTCAATCCTACAATGAGCTGTATGATCAGATGAACCCAAACGTTGGGAAGGGGAGGAGGTATCACAAACTCAATCTGCAGAATCTTAAAACAAGGCGACAGCCTACAATTGAGTTTAGACAGCACCATGCATCCAAGAATGTTGAAGATATCGTTTCATGGGTTCGTTTTTGCATACTATTTGTGTGCAACGCATCAAAATTGAGCCCAATTAGTTCCAGCGATGGAATTCCCGATGCCACCATAGAATCATTGTTCAATGATATTATCAAATGTTCTGTATTGAAAACCTTCTACTGTAAGAAGCAAGCATAACTAATATTTTCACCGAGTAAGTTGAACGTTTTTTATTTGAATTACCAAAACGTCTAAATATCAGAGCGTCCAAGAAATGATCATCAACAACTGGGAAGGAGAACAACGATGCTTATTCGGATAGTAAAGCCGATGAGTCAAACTATTATGTGGTTGTCTTTCTTAAGCTGTGCAGCATCCAGTCCAGGCGGCTCAGGGAATACAACCATCCGGTGTTATTTCTTCCTGTAGATTGCCTTCATGCAGGTCCACTTCTCTACTTCCTCCATCCGTTTTCCTCTCATTTATGTCTATCCTGGTTTCGACTATTCCTTCCCCCATATTCTTCTCATGTTTTACTTTTTGCCCTTTCTAATCTTAAATCAACTTTTTGCGGCCAACCTATGCTTTCTTCAACCTCTCGCTCATCATAACATTTAGGTAGTTAATTGTTACTATGTTTGTTTGTTGAGATTCAAATATGATGAAAGTTTAAGGAAAAATTCTGTCATATGACTGCTTATCACGGAATGATTTGACCAAAAAGCTGTAACCATCAAGACTTTTTGGTACCTATGATCTATGCAAAGTATTGTAGTTTTGTCAATAATACAATAGTAGCTATTGGAGCAGTATGTTTATGAGTACTTGAAGATTCAACAAATTTGATTGTTGTTACAATATGCTATATAAGTGAATATTTTTATCTATCAAGAGATTTGTAACTCTAACAGTCTACTGTTCCAAATCAAGTAAGTACAAAATGTACCACCCCCTACATGCTTTAAAATGTAACATTGGTTTCAATTTACAGTATTAAATTGATTAGTAGGGGAAAATTGAAGGAGAATTTACAACAAAAAATCAAGTCATATTCAATTTTGTGACAGTCAGTGACAAAGCATTTTTCATGTCTCTTGATGAGTTGAAAAGTGACAAATGGGAAAGAAAGCACAGAAAAGATAATGGGATAAATGTGACTGACTCTTCCGCAGAGCCATTATTTAATAGTGGGTGAGAAAAAAGATGAATGGACTAATCAACAATTAAAGGAAGTATAATACAATACATGCTTTTAAAGGGAAAGAAAAATATCCTATATTCTGAATTCTGGAGTAATGAGAGGAAAGATAGGTATGGAGAGATAGGTATATTTATAATTCAAATCTCCATGCAAACTTTTGAATCCATTAAAAGGGCTCAAGCTGTATGGAACAAATTTAAGTTTCAAATTTGCATGTTTACACTATAAAATTAGGCAATAGACAAAGACATAGACAATGTTTACAAACCCAGATTGCATGTTGCCATTGGAAAAGTGATTGTGATGAATCAACTATGTTGTCATTCTTGCTGTGAGATGGGGTTTGATTGTATCAGAGTATATGAGATATAATTTGAACAGCATTTTTGTGAATGGAATCTGAAAGTTAACACACTGTAATATTAAAATTTCTAAATTCAATCAACTACTTCAACAATATAAATTTTATACAGTTCAGTGGAATAATTTTGATTGGAACACTGTCAATTATTTATAAAAGAGTGGTACACGTCATAATACAGTAAATTGGTACAAATCATGGTGCTAAATCTTGAGTAGGGGGGTATGTTGTTTAACTTAAGTGGTTTTTACTATTGGAGTATTGTTTCAATTGTCTAAGGTGCCTCGTGTTACTGTAAAAAGCACTGCATCAAACTTTGTATTTTTATGTATGCACTGTACTATTTTGTCCTTTGTATTTGATTGCAATTGAATGGAGAAATGATTATTACCAATCAGTGATAATTCCTGCTTACCATTACTGCTAAATAGAAATTCAAATGACATGGCATGCTAAACAAATGCAATTGAGTGATGATAAATGTAAATATTATCAATCTAATTGCTTTAATCAATACCTAGTTGTTAATTGGTTGAGAGAATTAGCTGGGAGGAATTATCACCTTGTGTGATAATAAAGTGTTTTCAGATGGCTGCTCTTTAAGCAGGGTTGTAAATTCGGCTTTGGTAAGTACATCAATATCTTTTCATTCTTTTTAATATTGGATCTATCTTTTTCCAATTTAAAGAGTAGACATAGTTCTCTGAAGGCTACAATTATGATCTTTAATTTGTTGTCATTAACTCTCTTCTGCTGAGCTTGTAATTAAATCAAGCAAATCTCTTGAACTCCTTCAATAATAAAGCTGATGTATACTTCCCTTTTTTGGATTTGTAAGCTGAGTTGCTGGAGGTGAAGAATTTAATTGCATTGGGGTAATTCTGCATTTGTATGATTGTCATGATTGAAATTATTTTTCGGTTAATTGTTGCTTAATGATGATAAAACAGAATGGTTGAATTGATTTGCAATGGGAAATAAATCTGGTGAATGCAATGCTGCTGCCAAAGTTGAAAAAGACTTTTACTTTTTATTGTATGCTTGCTGGTTGGAGTTACTGGAAACCATGGTAGGAAAGAAATCAATGGTGACTAAGGACTTGGCAAGGGTTGTATTGGGGTTTCAGACCATAAACTCCATTGCCTTTTTTAGCAGTTCATCCATTGTAATAGTATGGTCACTGCAATTGCTATTTGAACATGTAATCTATGATGCATTTTAGATTTTTTATATTTTAGTCAAGGCTTCAATTTTTGCACAATAATTGTGAAGTTGATTGGACCATTAGTTGATATTACAACATGAGTGACATTATGGGTTGTCAACTAATTATATTATTACTTCACCCCAATGAGTTTATAAGGTATAGATTGGCTTATAAAATGCCTCTATTGTGACATTGCATTTGCTCAAAGGATTCTTTTAATAAAAAATGATTGTATCAAGTAATGATTAGCATCAATACTGCTGAGAGCAAATCATGTTAGTAATAATTGAAAATGGATCTTGTAACATATTGCAAACACAAATTCAATTCATACTATACCATTCTATTCCTAGATTAAATGATTCTAGAACTTGTTGGCTTCCATTTGTGTTGATGCATTCAGTATATTGTGAAATAAGATTGATTTGAGAAATTTTCCAACAAGCATGCTGTGCCTTGCATGAATAAATGAAAATTTATATTTGTTAAAAAGTTAAAGTTGGACTTTCAAGGAGATTAAATTATTTTCAATGTTTCTCCAAAAAATTAGACAAGCACATGTCTGGTAAATGCAAAAAGTGAAAAGGTCATGGAAAACTGTGCCTCTAATTTGATGATCTCAAAAAATTAAAAACCAACATATGTAATAAATTGAATGATTGTTGTCAAAGTATATGAAAAACATGTTCCACTAATCTGCATGATAAAATAAGACACATTACCATATGTCCTCAAGATCATGTATTAAATGCCTCTTTGGTTCACACTATCTTTAGATCTAACATAAAAATGTCTCAAAATTTATTTCAGCCATTTTTACTTGCTCTGACCTGGCAAAAATCATGAATAATTTAGATTTTGTTTTTTGTATCAAAATGACAAATAACAATGAAATTTTCTTTTTATATGGGTTTTGATACCAAACACAGTGAAATTTATAGCAATCTATAATTTATCCCAGCAAACAAGTTCATTAGAACAGTTTCGTTATCTTCAATCATAAAATGCACTACTGATTCTTGATGCTAATATTGAAAATCATGAAGCAGAACACAATTTCCCACACCCCCTCCAAATTGCCACCTATCCCCACAACTACTCATATGCTCCCATCACAATAGTTTTGTCATTCTTTCATGTAATGAAAGAATTCCTCCCACAATTCTTCTCCATCACACTCTGCCAACATAATGGAGCCCTTCATTGTAAGACAAATGCTCTTAATTGGTAAAAATTGAAAAGCAAGGGCATTGTGATTTGCCCAATAATGCCACTACTTCTCTACCAAACAAAGCAAATCACTTGCTCTCAAGCTTTCCAACTATTGACTATTATCACTATGATATCAGGGATGGCATCTTCCATGATAGAGATTGTATTGGAAACAAAATGTGGAGGGGGGTAGCATCATGGCAATGATTACAGTGAAGATGCTGCAAAAGCATGAAACAAGCAAATCACATTTATCATTATCACCCTTTTCTTTCCCTAAAATATTTCAAGCTAGATCTCTATTTTAGGTAATTAATAGATCTGGCAAGTAAGACCATCAATGTGGTGAATCATTTCACTGAAGAATATTACTGTGTATGTGATGTTAGTAACAAAGCATTGTCATGAACAAAGATAACAGTGTAAATAGAATCAGCCAATACTAATTTGCAGAAGTGCAATCTGCAGACAAGAATCATCAGGAACAGATCAAATTGGCAGTAATGACAGCAGCAGTGTCTACAATGGGTCACTTACTAGCATATTTCCCTTCTTGCTCCATTATTTCATGCAATTTATGAGTAAGTCTTACTTTGATCACCATCCCTTTTAAATGCCTGTGAAATCCCAAATCAGAGCTAGTAGTAAGCATCCAAACTATTTACACCCAACACAAAGTGTCCACAGAAATCCACAAATTTTCAACAAAAATAAAATGTACATATGAGAGATGAGTACAGAGTTATTCCAGGAGTTATCCCATGTACACTGAAGCACAAGACACTCCACCACTGACTATGTATGCACTTGTCAACCAAATACTCACAACCAATATTGTATGACAAACACTCAAGAATGGGAAAATTCTATGGCAATAGTAATATTACTTATGCTAGGAATAAGACAGAACCCCCTCTGATTTACCAGACAAAACCCAATTACAATGGAAATAACTCATATACTTTTTATTCTCCCTTTTATCATGATCAATTATGGCCTACAGAATAATCCACCAGCATGTCATCAGCCTACATCGCTTTGATATTGAAATATATTGTTCTAAAACAATCAAGATTGAAAAAGTTACCTCCTTAAGGTTTTCTGTCCTGAGAAAATTCAATTTCTTGCTAAGGAATTCATTTTGAGCTCCTAATCTTGTCAAGTATCATGCCTGATGGAGCTGAACACATAGCTCAATATTTCATGTCAGTGGTATTTATTATCTTAAACCACTTTTCTTCCAAAGACACTTAGAATGATTTAATTGGCTATGATGTAAAGTTGAATAACAGATCCTTTAAAAAGCATCCTCTCTACTTACATGAAAGTTGTATGTCCTACATCTATAGGATTATGGTCGATGAGAATATACTAGATTAGACAGATCTGAAGAAAAAGCATAATACTATACTTGCAGAATTCAACTTTCTAATAGAATGGGGTGTCAAGCAAGCAAGCCCTGGGTAGAGCAAGAAGAGTAGCAACAGACAAAATGAGCAATTCATATACTAATGAACTATAGCAAACTGTGCTGGAAAACACAACCACATACAAAAGAAAGAAGATCTGAGTTTGTTTCAACTACTCAACTACCTACTTGATCCTACCATACATGGCATCAGATTGCAACAGTTGCTGGAATCTAGAATGTATCAAAGAAAGCAAATAGCTATTACATTTGCTGCTACATGGATTTCAACCTACATTAACTTCAAGGACTGAGTGTAGGTATCACAACCTATGTTTATACAAAACATCAAGTAATCACATCAAAAGTTTGTGTGCATATACCAAAATCATTTGACCAAGAAGATCTAGGTACAATTTTTCTCAATTGATCTCCCTCAAATGGCAAATCCAGTTAACGACAATAATCAAATGGTCGACTTACAATATCTGAGATTGTAGAACTGTGACAAACAAGCTACATTCAATTAAGGCCCTTATGGCCACTACAATAACACAGACAACCTACACAAACATCTAAGAAATCTGAAGGAGCCTCATTTTTTGAAGTACCAAAGAAACACTGCTGACTGTAAGAACTGTAAAGATTTTGGTAGTTGCTACATTAGTACGCACACTTCAAGGTCAGCACGAATAATATACAACGCAAACAATACTTCAGTGAAGTAAACCCAATCCAAGGCCAAGAAGATGAAATGTGCTAGCTGAAAAGGAAAACAATTTTGAAAAGTTCATTGCCCTTTTAAGAATCCTCAGTAGAAAGTGTAAGTACTCCAAAAGCGGCCAAAGATCTGAATGCATCACTGGGTCAGAGGATCATTGTTTAGTATAAAATTGCTATAGTAAGAACACTAAAATAATACATGAAGTAACAAATAATATGAAAACTTCCATTGATGCTAGACTGGTCAAAATTCCTCAACAATTTTTCAAGTGCTTTGCACGGACACCCACATACCCTAAAAAGGCAAAAAAAGTCAATGAAATCACCTAAGAAGTACTGAAATGTACTACATGATAGTGGTTCTGATGGGAAATCTTATGTCTAGTTACAAATTTATTACATCACATATTTTCTAAGCACAAATGAGGTGTCACAACTTATCAAGTAAACTTAGATATATTCATGACCACTAAAGTAGTCTGACCATTCATTTTATTCCAAAATCAATAGTTTTACAGCAGTAACAGTATTCCTTGGTGTACATGATATGTGTAATGGGGCCCAAAAATTTTGACCTCAATTGTTTGCTGCATTTTTACTGCCAAATGATCAAGTGGGATGGTAAAGAACTAGCTACAAAGTTAAAATCTGGATACAATCATTTGTTCAATGCAGCCAAACATTAACAATGAGGCAACTCAACAAGCATTTGCAGACCTACCAGATGTAGTGAATATGTACACACATATATCCACTACTGATAAACAACTCCTACCTAACTTGCTAACAGAGTAAAAAGAGTTTGATGATATGTTAGAGTTGTGGGATACTCCCCAGAAACACTTATACTTAAAAGAAGATGCTGCACTAAAGCATGGTAAGGGTACCCAGTATCTAAAGTTCACCTTGAAACATTCAAACAGGAGAATCAATAGCGATCTTCAATAATACCATACAGTGGAGCAAGTGCAATGGCCCATCATAATTTTTATAGGCAAAATGGATCAGCACAATTCATGAAAGATTTTTGAACAAATTCAATGAACAATTTATGTATACGCCATATCCTCCATCAATTGATTTAAGTATAACACCATCGTAAATCTACATTTGGCTTAATGTGGAATAATAGAAAATATTGATTATAGTTAAGTTTCATATGGATATTTCTGGATCCTTTGACATTTAGCAAGAGAATATCTGATTTCATGCAGTACATGGAGTTGAGTACCTATAGGAGTATCTAGATGATTTCCTAGTGTCCTAGTGTTGATTAAGGGCAACCATAATAACCACTCATTTAACATCAAACATTTAATCAAGTGCTTAAGAGTCAACAACCAATAGGTAAATTTTTTACCAAGGATTGAATAGAGTATAAAGGATATCAGTTGAATTGCCATGGTATCAAAAAAACGTTGAGACAATAGTGACCATAGAATCTTTCAAATACATGCATAAATTATGTATGTTTCATGCTATAATACAATACTACAGAGACATATAGAAAAATAAGAAACATACACATACTCCACACTCATTGAGTAGGTGAATCAGGTGATGCACCCTCTTTTGAGAAACGGTTTTTAGAATAATGATAAGTTGGGTTTAGAACTAGACAAGGCATTCAATGCATTCAAGGGCAAAACAATAAAAGGACATGGGGCATGTGCTTGGCACATGTACATGACATCATAGAGATCCATCAATGGGATGGACAGGAATCTGCATAGGAGAATTCCTGGGAATCTGGAAAGGTGAAACTGGACATGACACTCTCCCTCCCCTAATTAGCAAAAGAAAAATAAGGATTCCAAGGTAGACTATAAAAGGTTTGGGCTCCTGGTATGGTAAGGTGTGGCAAATATTAATACTTTTGGTCATACCAGGTCTCAAAAGAATTGTCACTGTTCCATTTAAGTGGACCCAAAGAATCTCAACAGGTCCCATAGTTTTTGGTCTTAGTTTACTTTTAAGGGTTTTGTCATATTTGAGGATGTTTGACCGATTTGATTGTCAATATTAATATGCTTGTTGTTTACACAAAGCAATGCATCATTGACCAATTGCTCTCACTTTACAAGAATTGTATGTCAATCTGCTAGAAGAGGAATACCTATTTATCTTGAGATAACACAAGTACTCCAGGCATGGCTTACAACATGGTTGAAACCATATCATGCAAGACATGCATGGCAGTATCCAGGGCATCATCCACAAATAGTGCTGCTTTGAGCAAGAAAACAGGTTTTTTACACAGTTACAACAGCCTGATGCATCTGCTTGTTGATGGCATTTGACTGAAGGTTTATATTTGTTGCTGGAACTGACTTTATGTTCAATACCTGTAACAGATGCTGCAAAGCAATCCAGTGAACTCTCTTTTATAATCATAGATGACTTGTACTGGGAGGGCCAGTTGTACTAAAAAAATAGCAACATGATTGCTAGATTTCTCAATTCTATTGAATAGACAAGATTAGTAGTGGTGTCAATCCATGTGAGAGCCAAGAATTCAACATCACCATGTGGACCTGATGCAGGCCATGAGCCAATAAAGGCAACAGCACATTCCTCCCAAGGAACACCAGCTATGTCCCCATCTAGGAGTGAACAATGGCCAGGACCAGGGTGCTTTGCCCATTGACATTCATCAAACAAGAAGCGTTTGAAATGATATGCAAGTGTGGGTGGTGATACCTGATTTGGGGTGTGGATTTCATGCATGGGATGCCTGGATGGCCCATGGAATCAATGCAGCATGGGCCCAATCATAGAGTCAATCAGGCAAATGTCCATTGCATATCTCTGTCACCACATGATACAACACAGCACATGATTTATTTGTAATCAAGTATTTCATTGAAATATTGGTCATTTAATTTTGTTTGCATTCAAGCGATTCATTTCATGTTTTATATTTTAGCTGTGCATCATTGAGTTTGTGTGACCAAAGGCCATATTAACTCCCATTTGGAAGCAAGAAGTGTCAAGGTATTTATGAAAAGGTGTATTGTTGCTTGGATAGGCAAGAACCAATCCTTGGCCATGAGAGCTTTCATACTTTTGATGGCAAGATCAATTTTGTGAGTACAATGAAAGGTTTTCTGTCCCAATTTGATGGGGAGAGGAGCAAGAATATTATTTGTGATTAGACCGCATGTATTGGTAGTGATTGACAGCACCAAGGAAGTTGCTCATTTGTGAACAATTTAGTTTTTGCATATGTAGGATACCATCATTTTTGATGCAAAGATTTTAAACCAGTTGGTGTAAGCCAGTATCCAATCCAATTGGTTTCTTATAGGGGTTGGTAATGAATTCAATGGCTGGAAGCCAATGGAGGATTTTGTAAAGCAATAAGATGTAGTGATCCTAGATTGTGGAAAAAGCACCAATGTTGTCAAGGTATATCCCAGTATTGTTGAAATTTCATGACACTTCTTTTGTGACTTGTTGACCAAAGCCAGGAGTACAATTGAGGCCCATGGCAATTTGTTTGTATTTTTATTTGCCGACAACATTACAATTACACAGACTTCTTGACTGGGATCATCAGGTTCAAAGATATAGTGTTGCATAGAAATGTCAAGTCTGATGAAGAATTTGTAGTCTGATATTTTCTACCATGAAGATTGGTAAGAGGATTGTTTGTGTACATTGGCTCCATTGAGTGATCATAAGTCAGTTATTTGTCATCTGTTTTGGAATAATAAAGCAGGGGTCAATCATTCAGAGGCCCCATGTGGTTCAAGAACGCAAAGTTTGACCAAGTGATCACATTCTTTTGTGAATGTTTTGCAGTGTTTGTGTGGAATGGGGTAAGCACAGTGATAAATTGGTTTAGTTCCAGGGTTGAGTTCAATGTGAACTTTTTGTGAAGATGGAAGGGGAACCATCAAATAATTTTTTGTGTTTTTATAAAACACTGAAGAATTCATATTGCTGATCCAGCAAGAGATGGTATTGTTCAAAAGCAACACCATGGATGTTTTCCTTTTCATACTTGGCATCAAGAATGCAAGTTGCATATAATTTGATATAGTCTTCAACAAGATAATCATTTTTTTGTTCAAGATCAAGAGGGGTAAAACTTGATGTGTAGTAATTGTAGGAGAATATTTTGGATGTGTCACAGAAGATAGCATTAAACTCCATCCATTGGACAAGATTGTGATTGTAATCAAGATGGAAAACTCATTTGTCTAAGAAGTCCACCCCAAATGTAACGTTGTATTGAAGACTGTTGGAATCAACAATAAGCACAGGGTGCTCGTCAATCACCAAGTTGTAATTAAACTCAGTGAAATGGTTTTTTGACAATGAAAAAGATTGGTAGATGCAATGAATAAATGATTCCTCATTTGATTGTATTGGGTTTGAGGTACAATGCATTTGTGGATTACAGTTTTGGAAGAACCCAAATCAAAGAGGACACAACAACCTTAATTGGTTAAGACATTGTCAATTGATGAGCAAGCAACAATTGTGCATTGTGTTACATTGGTAGCCATGAAAGAAAGATATTGAAACGATGTACAACATAAGGTTAGATCTTGAAGAAATGAGTCAACAGTGAAAATTTGGATTATTGGGTGTAAAATTTAAAGGGGCATAAAGACATATTTGAAAGAATACTCTCAGTATTTCATTATGGCAAAAAAACAAATTCATTGGTGTTAATGTGATTTTTCGAAAATGAGTCAGGATATGTTCAATTGTTCTTAGCAATGCCAACTTTGTCAGCAATTTGTGTAGTAAGTAGGACATTATTGGAGATTTTTGCAGATGGCTTTGACATAGTTAAAATTGTATCCCAGTAGCTTTAAAGACTTCAAAGATAATGGGGTCATTGATTTGTTGGATTTTTCTTCACAGCATGATGTTTGCATTATTTATACCATTTTTGATGTGTAATCCAAGTTTGCATTGCAAAATGAATGAACTCAGTGAGGGATACTTCTGATCACTAATTGTGCCTTTGTGTCAGGGTCATTGGAACTGAAAGGCCTCATAAAGGCCAGACAATCCATTGAGGAGGTTGAAATGATGTACATTGTCAAAATGTAGCAGGTTTATCATGACAATAAAAACTACATTATTGATTTCAGCACTGATGTAATTGCAAATGTCAAATTCAATAGATGTTAGCTTGGTGAACTTTTGACCAATATAGGGATCATCACTTGAGTGGAAGTTGAAGTTCATAGGTAGTTTGAATTTTTTGTTGGTGGTTGAGCTGTTGGTCCTTCTTATTCTGTATGGATCATAAGGGTGATAGTTGGCTGGATGGTTAAGACACTGGTCCTGACATGTCAAAAGTATGCAGGAAAATTGCCCAACTTTAGGGCAAAAAAAGGCATGTTCCACGAGTTTTTTTTGTGCTTGCACTGCACTTCTCCTGAACAAAGGTGCTCAAACAGGATCTAAATAGTAAAAAAGTATTGTTGACACTTTCCTGTTCCCCAGTTTGTTATATGTACACAAAAACGCCATTTAATCCAATCCCATTCCTGTGAAATCTGATGCTCGTTTTGGGTTGTCAGTGAAATTTACTATTAATTATCAACATTTCTTTTCCTGACGTAACACTACAACTAAGCTTAAAAAACACCTTATGGATCAACCTTTTTGTATATACCAGCCATAAAAATTAATTATCAATATGCTGGGCAGTGCAAGTGCCCAAATCCTTAGATGACAATTCCATCTAGAAGTGTACTGCTCTGTGTTGGCTTATATTAAAAATGAACATTTTACTGTTCATGATATAATAAGTTGCCTTGACTACAGTCCAACCAAAGCAGTTAACCAAGGACATGTGATGTTTTATATGATGACATCACTCACATAAACTTTGCCTACTTAGCAATCATTGTGGCTTAATTACAAACATCCCAACAACAGTATCAACCACATCAACATGTTTTGCAAACACCTAATCAATGGGTGAGGAATTTCACAAATGTCTCTTTACATACCAAAGAAGGTTTTGGTAATAAGGATTAATAACAACCCTTTTAGGAGAGGTGGATGATGCTTGATACATTAGAAAATTTGTAATTTTTATTTTTTTTGTTAAAAATGCTGGGTTTTGAATGAGATTAATTGTTCTAGTGAATTTATTAAGAGTAAGATAAAACTAAGTCTAGTAAAACAAATACAGGTGTAGAATTGAATTGTTCATGACTCTTAAACCTGTTCATCAAGATTATCCTTGTACCTCAGTCCTACTCTTTTGCCAATATTTCAGTGCTTTGATACTCTTTATCACATATATGTCTTGCTTGATTACATTCAAAATTAATGGTTTTGCTTTCATTATTGCAACAGTATGTTCCTGGACATCTAAAGAATCTTCACTTATGATCTCCTTTGATTTCAATTCACTGAGCTGACTTTTGTCTTGCATGATCAGTGAATATTGAATAGGTGGAGTTTTCCCACTCTCTATGATCTCTTGCCAGTTTTTATTATATCATTTTTGTTTCACATATCTGTGCTTAGGATTTATAAACACAGTAGCAGCTTTTCAAGATGAACCACAGAGATTTTATTGAATGATTTTTTAGACTTCAACACTCCCATTCCTTTCTCTTTCAGCTTCTCAATGACAATCATCTGTTTTTCTTGTCCTCTATCTTTCTGATTACCAAAAATAATTGGAACCTCCATTGCCCTCAAAAACATTGCTGATTAGATGGCGATCTCTAGGGGACGCCATTAATTCAAACCCCTTTTTGGTCAGTCAAAATTTTGCATTCAATATAATGATTATGATGTTGAGATAATTGCCGTTGCATCCTTTTGAATTAGAAGAATTACAGCTTGATTCATTTGCAAAATCTCTTTTGGTACATGATTCATCTTGTTGCCATCATCTCAAAATTTCCCCAAACTTTTTGAGACTTTCTGTTCATTGGTACCACTCCAAATGATATTCATATCAACATTGACATTGTTTTTTGGATTGGTTTGAACGAATTCATTTTTTGATGATACATACACTGAATGGATTGACACCACCAAAAATAATAAATCCATGTACTGTTTCAAACTGCAACAAAATGCTGCTTCCAACCCCTTCTCCATCAAAAGGTCAAGGTTTGACCAAAATATGATTCAAATAAACCATAACACTAGTCTATCTCTTGTGTGTCTGATGTTGTGCTTGGTACATTATGATATTGATAAAATCCTAGAAGTTTTCTTGAAGATGTCCAGGCCCACTGTAAACCTTGGTTATAACTTGATACCAAGGAACATCTTTTCATCAGGAAGCTATGTTGCAAATGAGTTCAAGTCATATTTTTATTCTAATCATCCTTTCCTCCTTTATAATCCATTCCATAATGCTTTACTGTATTTGCCATGTGTTTGGCATGAATTGTTGAATCTCTAACCTTAGATACATTGTTTCAGTACTTTAAACACTTACTTGGGATTGAAAATTGGGTGGAATAGCCTCACCCACAGCACAAGCAGTTGTGGCCTAGTTCAACCTATTGCTGGATTATCCTTGGATTCAGGTTAGTACCAAAATCATCATGACACTCAGATTTTGAAGGAGCTTTTGACATAACAAAACTGTAGACTGGAGGGACAATATTTTTGTTGTCAGTTTACTACATAGATTTTATTACATGGCAGCCAGCATCTGGACTTTCTTGTCTCTAAATTCAGAGTTACAAAATTTATCTGCTCTCATTGCAGAAGTGACATTCAAAATTGAGGCTTGTACAAATATGCTTGCAACCTTTTTCTCCTCAGATCATCTGGAGAATTTTTTTACTGAACATATTGGGATTATAGAATAATTCCTGTGTCAGGTAATTGTAGGCCTCTGAAGAGAAAATTGAGACGTAGCAAGAAATGATGGGTTTTTGGTCCTATGATTTTGATGTGGTGGCCAACTTTGAGGGGCTACAACATCTCAGCTGCAATGTGAGTAAAGCCCATGGTATTGTACATCAAAATGATCTTAAAATTTTGTGCACTCCAGTTTTATTTTATCTAAACTCCTCATGAAAATGGATTCTTGTTAATATATTTAAGCTTGTATGGAGTTTTTGGGATAAAGCTTGCAAATATGTTCACTTTTCCGTTCGACAAGTGTCAGATTAAAATAGACGAAACTAGGTAGTGGGTTGTGGGCTGGCCCCGAT
>JACCDI011677476.1_pt1 | contig 14854 bp, 10 predicted proteins | sample 7442791 | NCBI WGS metagenome assembly JACCDI01 (sample SAMN15323434, study PRJNA562643) | freshwater metagenome | isolation source: river surface water | place: USA:Blue River Watershed | collected 2017-08-15 | reverse complement strand
TGGGAACCACATGTGGAAGCGGTTCAGCATCTTGTTCAAGGTAGTGCCTGAATACATGTCTGCAATCATGGGATTACAAGCAGCCTCGGTACAGCCGTTGCCAAATCCAATAAAGAGGGTGGAAATCAAAAGCGTGGTGTAGCCATCCGCAAAGATGGTCATCAAAATCCCCACAGTGTGGGTCAAAAATGCGATACGCATGATATTGGCTGGACCTACGATATGGTAAAATAGGCCTCCAAGGATCATGGAAATTGGGAATCCTAAAAACCACATGGAATTAATAAAGCCCAGTTGTTCAGCGTTTAAGCCAAAAGATACGCCAAGTTGAGGAAGAATTCCTGCGCGAATAGAGAAGGAAAAGGCAGTGGTGATCAGCGCCAGACAACTTGCGTTGAATAGGGCATTTTTGTTGATGGTTTGTGTCATAAGGTAGTGCTTTAGGTTTTTGGGTTGCTTTAAGTGACTTTTGACAGTTTCAAAGTAGGTAAAAAAATAGAATTCGCCTCCCTGAATTCAAAAAAATAGGCATGACCGCCCCTAATTTTTTTATTAAGGGCAGTTCTCTTCCAGGTTTAGTGGCTCGTTAGCGTACAAAAACCCAATCTTGATCGCTACTCAAGGGGGCAGAAAATTCGTAACCTTCCTCTCGGAAAACTTTGAGTTGCTCGGGATCTGTAATCCGATTCAAGATGGCATAGCGAGCCATCAAACCTCTTGCCTGCTTCGCAAAAAATCCGACTACCTGGTATTTTCCTTCCTTGTGTTCCTTAAAATGAATGCTGATCACGGGAAGTTTCAAGGTCTTTTGATCTACCGCCTTGAAGTATTCTTGGGAAGCTAGGTTGATTAAAGTTTTGCCTTGCCCCACTTCATTCAAAGCCTTGCTGATCTTGGTGCCCCAGTATTGGTAGAGGTTGTTCCCTTTCTTGGTTTTGAGCGAGGTGCCCATTTCCAATCGGTAAGGCTGAATCAAATCCAGTGGCTTCAACAATCCATACAATCCGGAAAGGATGCGTAAGTGCTGCTGAGCAAACTCCAGGTCTGCTGCACTGAATTGATCTGCCTCCATCTTGGCATACACTTCTCCCTTGAAGGCTAACAGCGCCTGCTTGGAATTTTCCGGACTGAAAGTTTCCCTAAAGGTCTTGTAGCGCTCGGCATTTAGGCTTGCGAGGGAATCGCTCAAATGCATCAATTTGGATATTTCTGAGGCCGATTTTTTGCGTAAAACGCCCACCAAATCTTTTACTTCTCCTGGGAAGTCAGGTTGGGTGTGGCTGCTGTATTCGGGATTGCTGTAGTCGAGGGTTTTGGCTGGAGAAATAACAAGTAGCATGGACTTACTGGATAATCGTAATCGCTTTAGTTTCAGTTTGGGTGAGACCTTGGGCTCTGGAGGTAAACCGCACAAGGGCCACGTATGTTCCCGTTGGAACAAATTTTCCATTCACGGATCCATCCCAAGGGCAGAAAGGCTTGTTGGGTTCCATGGTATCCTGTTCGCAGTAGAAAATCAATTCCCCCCAACGATTGTAAATAAATACATCCACCTCGTCGATGTATTCGTTGACATACAAAATAAAGTTTCGGTTTGGGTCATTGAGTACCATCCCATTAGGGAAGACCACCTTGAGGCTACAATCTTCTTCCACGGTAAAGGTTCCTTCCCATTCACAGCCCAATGCATCGCCGACACGTAGGGTGTAGGTACCACCCTTTTCAGGACTGAAGGTAGGGTCTTGAGAAACTTTCTCTCCATCCAAGGTCCAGGAGTAACTTGCATATGGGCCTGGATCGAGTGTTGCCTTTTTCCCTTCTACCGCACAAATCACCAGTGGCTCCGTAGGAAGAATGGGTGGTATTAATTTCGATTTTACCACCACCACATTTGCCCTGCCCAGTTCACAACCAAAGCTGCTGCGTAGAATCACCTCATAGGTTCCCTCTTGGTCCACTTCAATTTGATTTGTGGTATACTCCGGGAGTCTGGTCCGGGTTCCTCCAGTTACCAAAAACCATTCAAAACTATTGACCGTAGCCAAGGTAGCTTTTACTTCGATAGCTGTAGTTGATTTATCTACACAGAAAGGACTGGCTTCCAAACTTACCGTGAGCCTACCGGGAAGAATTGTGGCGGTAAACGGGATTTTTTTGGTAGGGCAGAGACCTCCCGTTGCAGGCTGCACTTCCAAGGTATAGTTTCCAGACCTGCTGGGGACAAATTCTTGCCTTCTACCTACAATGATTCCCAAATCATCCCGCCACAAGAAAATCACATCGGCTGGGGTCGCATTCTTAAGAACGGCCTCAAACCGGATCCCAGTCAAGCAGTCCACGATGGGAGGGGAAACCTCAAAATCAAGTGCAGGGCTAAGATTGACGGTCATGGGAATCACCTTGGGACAATCCAGGCCTGTTGGGTCTGCCCCAAGCACCGTATAATTCCCGCTGTTCGTGAGCAGGTAAGATCCGTCTGCTGCTGGGGAAATGGTTGTTCCTCCGGGTCCAGTAATCGTGTAGGTTAAAGGCTTGGGACCTGTAGGGGTAAAGGCATAGGAGATACATCCCGTCACTACTGCAGGGACGGAAAATTGCACCTCGGATTTTTGTTTGATGCTGTAAAGCGTCTTGTCCGGAATGGAGCAGCCACCTGGATCCACCACCTCTACTAGGTAGTCTCCCCGAGAAACAGGGATAAGAAAAGTGGCCTGATTGGGGAGTGGTCCCGTCAATTCCAGCCCATCTCCTTGGCGGACAATTTTGTAAGTACCTACGCGTGGACTACCGCCGGTAAAGGTAATTTGGATGCTGCCTTGGGCTACTCCTGTAGCCGAACAAATCTCATCACTTGCAAGTACAGTAAAGGCATAGCCAGCGGGAGGGTTGCTGTTTTCTACGGTCACAGAAGCGGAATAGGTACATCCTGCTGCATTTTCAGCTTCTAAGGTATAGATCCCTGGTTTGAGGCCTGGGATGGGAAGGATTGTTCCTGCCGGGGAGGCTGAAAAGCTGAGTCCCAGTTCCACGAGCCGTAGGCTACTAACAGCTGCTTGAAGGGTAACTTCTATTGCACCATCTGCGGTGTTGCAATTGGTGGCGGGGGCAGTTGCTCGTGCGAGGAGTACTGGAAGCTCGTTCACTACTAAATTGAGTGTTTTGGAAACCTTACAGCCGGGTAGGATGGGATCTTGAGCAAGGAAAGTAATTTCGTATTGGCCCGGACCTGGAAGTGTCAAAATATCCAGTTCTAACTCAAAAAAGGAACCTAAGGCAACTTGTGTACCACTGTTGTCTCGCTCATAAAACCATTCTCCGGTGATTGGGGTATTGGGAGCAAAGGTGACGGATGTTTCTTCGTAGCAAACTTCGTTGTCCGTCTGAGTCAGGTCAAATTCGAAGGCTGGCCCCACAAAAATGGAGGCAGTGCTGCTGCAACTTGCCACAAATGCCTCCTCTTCCTCGGAAGGGTCTGCAGGAGCACGGAATTGGACTACTACCGTGTAGATGCTCTCTTCTGTGACGGTAATGGTATTCGAACTAGAATTACCTAGGATGGTGCCGGCAGCATTGGTCCACAAGAAGTCGTACAAACCAGTTGCTGGATTATAGCCTTCAATAGCGGTGAGGGTGATAGGGGTACCTTCACAAAGGGTAGCATCCGTGGCTAGGGTAAGTGCAGGAGGCGCTACGATTTCAAGTGTGCCTTCTGCGGTGAAATAATCAATTTCCGCGCAGCGGTCTACCCGCAATTCAATGGTGTAGGTGCCTGCTTTCGTGAAGATTTGTTCCAAGTTCTGAAATTGATCCCCAGGTCCTCCAAAATTGGAGCGAATGACCGTTCCATCCTCATGGGTAATGGTCCAGAAATAGGAATCAATGTCGGGCTCGCCGCCCCCACCCAAGGTGGCGGTAGCGCCCGATACCGGGTCCAAACAAAGTGTGGGAGGGATAGCCAAGGCGGGTTCGGGGATGGAGCTGCCTGAATTTTGGACAAAGGAAGGTAATCCCAAGGTAGCCGTTCCTGGCATGGCTTCTACCGCATCCTGGTTAAAGGTGCTGGCTGCGGTACAACCGGTCCCAACCTGAATTTGCCCAATTTGGTCATCTCCTACTACAGCCACATAGATTTGTCCATCCGAGGCGATTTGCAGGGCTCCCAAATCCATTCCTGCAGTACCGCTGAGTACTTTTTTTGTAGAAATTATGCAGGTTGCTCTTGCGGCTGGGGTAGTTGCTGTCGCAAAGCAACTCGGACAGTTGGAAGTCACTTCCTTGATGAGGTATTCTTCAATTCCTGGCCCCCCATTTCGGTAGGAAACTAGGATGCGGTCCGAGTCTTGGGAAAATTCCAGCCCGTAAATATCCCCTGAGCATCCTAGGTCGAGGAGGGCATATTCGCTGAGCTCGCCTGTTTGCTGGTCAAATTCAAAAATCTCGGTTCGGTTGCATCCTCCTTCGGAAATGGTGATGGCCAACTTGCTGCCATCAGGGCTAAACTTCATGGCTCCTACGCCTGAAGCAAATCCATGCGTGCTACCCACCGAGCTTAGGACGGGTTGACCGATGCCCTGGCTCGAAACAGGATAGGCACGGAAGGTATTATTTCCCAATTCGTGAAATACCACCCAGGTGGTATCTCCAGCACTTAAAGCAGCACTGTGTTCGGTGGAGGGACTGAATAGAAAGTTGTTTTTGGTGACCACATTGCCCACTCCTGTAGGGTTTTCAGCCTTAATGTCTACTAGGGAGAAACTAACGACATTGCTGCCACTTGTGGAGGCTTGGGTCGTAAACAGGTAGAAAAGGGTGGATTGAGTAGGAACGCCTACGGCCAATACCCCTTGGCTTGCCGTGTTGCTGCCTCCAATGTCGCTGCCATTCTCCATCAAGTTTCCGTTGAGGTCCCAGACGGATTGGCCATCGGTGTAAAACAAAACCTGCCCCGTCTGATCGGAGATGGTAGAAGTACCCGCAGGTATTGCTTGGGGATGTGCTTCGGCTATGGGTCGTGGAACAGGGGCAGTGTCGTCGTCTGGATCGGGGTTGAAGTCCAGGCCAGCCCCATTTCCAAAGTACCAGATGTTATTGCTTTGGTCGGGTACATCCCACATCTTGACTCGGATCTCGGCATAGGCATAGCAGGTAGAACCCGGCTCTCGAACCAGCACCCAATACAGTCCTGGTTTACATACTTCATTGCCTTCTTTGCCTATCCAACCTTCTTCGCGCTTGTTGGACCAAAAATACTCGTAGTTGGAACCGCCTCCTGTTCCGCCCGTTCCTCCAGTACCACCTCCAGCCTGCGCTTGCAAAAGGGGATCTAGGTCGATGCAGGACTCACAAAGGGTGGTATCTGAAGGGCTGAAGTTGGCTTGAAGTTCATTTTCCGTGAGCGGAATGCTTTTGGTCACCTTCTTGGTGGTACTATCCGGAAAGGTCACCGTGAGCGTTACTTCCAAACTACTCCCTTGTGCGGCTTCAGCAGGCACCAAAAAATGTTCCTGGTTGAAGTCTGCTGGCAAGGGATTGCCATCTTCATCGGTCAATGGAGGGGAAAATTCCCAAAGGAAGGAGAGCGCCTGGTAATTCTGCGGGGTGATTTGACTGGTCAGTTGGACCGGGTTATTCGCGCAAGGGGCTTCCGGATCCCAGGTAAAATCAACCACCGGTTCAATGGATACGTTGGGAGCGAAGATGGGAAAAATACGGCCACAAAAATCGCTACCAGCAAAGGGATCTGCCTCTACTTGAAGGGTAGGCAAGGAGCTTGCATTGGGATTGGTAATTCTACCCATGATTTGGGGGCCGCCGGCTAGTTCCTCATACAAATAATACAGGAAGCCGTCTGGGCCTACTTTCAGGTCGTATATTTGCTGAATACTTGGGTCTAAGGGGATTTCTTCAGGAACTGCATTCGGTGAGTTTGTTGGGATCCGGAGGAGTTTATTGCCTCTAGAAAAATAGATAAAGGCTCCATCAGGGGAAAATGCAGCACCGAAAATAGTCGCAGTACTGCCCGAGTTACTTAAGGCTTGTGGGCCGCCAAAGGTTCCTGTTGCCGTGTCAAAGGAAATCAGAAAAATATCCTCTCCTGGATTTTTTGGAAGTAGCAGCAGCTGGCCAGAGGGTTCATCAAAGACCATGGCTTTGGGCTCAATCGAGATTCCTTGGGTGCCCGTTAGGGTAAAGGAGCCCGCCGTAGTTTCCAGCCGTCTGGCTTGTAGATTTCCACCTGCAAAGCTGAGTAGGTAGGAGGAGGAACTTGGGGATTTAACCACCAAAACCGATCCTTGAGCGGGACCAATGACTTGATTTTTACTGGTGATTTTTCCTAAAGGGGGCTGGTTGCCTGTGGCTTGGCCTAGCGCATTCATATCCACCAAGGCATACTGAAGTTGTCCTGCTAGAGAGAGGTAAAAAATGTAAAAAAGTTTGTTGCCCGCGGGATTGTAATCCAAAAATCCGGTGGCTACCGTTTGCCGGCCTTGAAAGTTTCCATTCAATCCAGGGGCTGAACCTTCAATAGGACTTCCTGAGTAATCGTAGACGAGTTCCCCATTGGTGTAGAACAAGGGTTGGCCCGTGATGGGATCTATGGCAATGGCATTATTGAATGCACCGCTAAGTACAGAGGCAGGAAGCGTCTGAACGGCAGCGGTTTGGCCTTTCCCAAAAGAAAGATAGGTATGTCCTCCAGTTGGGCAATTTCCAAAGATCCATTCGTTTTCATTGTATCCTTGTCCCATAGCCGTTCCATACCAAGCACTTCCCAAGAGCAGGAGTAGTCCTGCAAATAGTCTTGAGAATTGTATGGTATTCGACTTGCTTTTCATATTTTTAGCGTTACTTCTACAACAACCCACTATTGGATTCGTTTAGAGGTCTAGTGCATATTCAAATAAACGAACAATTTCGTGTTACGGTCTCTACTGACGTGGGTTTTTTTTACGATTCTGGGCTTGGCTTCCATTTCTCCAGCCTTTGCCCAAGATCCCCAGTATAGCCAGTACTATGCAGCACCTCTCTACCTCAATCCAGCGATGGCAGGAGCGGAGTTGATGGGTCGAGTAGGATTCAACTACCGAAATCAGTGGCCTTCACTGGATGCACAATTTACCACCTTCTCTGCCTACTACGATACTTACTTACCAGAATACAATTCAGGGATAGGGGTACATGTCATGCAAGATACTGAGGGAGCATCCAAGTTGCGCTCCACTTCGGTCTCTGCCCTATATTCCTACGAATTACGGCTGGCGGACAACTTGTACTTCCGACCTGGATTTCAGGCAAGTTACATCCGAAGAGAAATTGGGTTTTATGAAAACCTGGTTTTTGCAAATCAAATTGACCCGACGAATCCTACGGGGCCCTTGTTGCCAGGGGCTGATATTCCAGGTTTAGGCGATCCAGTTAGCATTTTTTCGCTAGCGGCTGGGGGTTTGATCTTTACAGAAAATGCTTGGATCGGATTTTCTGCCCATCACCTAAATGAACCCAATCAGTCTTTTGTGGATGGATTGAGTCCTTTGCCAAGCAAACTCTCCTTGCATGCAGGCTACCGGATTTCTTTGGGATCAGGCAGTATGCGACGAGATTTTACTCACCTGAGCAAGCAGCGGTACTTGACACCTACTGTAAATTACAAGCGGCAGGGACCTTTTGAGCAATTAGACGTAGGTGCATATTTTTATGTGGAGCCGATCGTATTTGGAGCTTGGTACCGAGGGCTACCTTTTAGGCCTGTAGAAGGGCAAAGCAACCGAGACGCGATCGTGATGATGGTGGGCGTCAATTTACTCAATGGCTTAAATGTAGGCTACAGTTTTGATTATACGGTATCCCAACTTGGAATTCAAAGTGGGGGAGCCCATGAGTTGAGTCTCTCTTGGACCATTCCTAGTCGTAACCAGGGGAAGCCCCTTGGTCGAGACACCATTCTTCCTTGTCCTAAATTTTAAACTGAGGAAATGGGACCTGAAAGTTTGAATTACCTATTAGTTGGGGTACTGATTTTTGGTTTTTTAGTATCCAAGATTTTGGAGTTTCTTCAGGTGTCCCAGCCCATATCCAAGGTGCCATCTACTTTAGCTGAATACCTGAGTGAGGAGAAGTTAGTCGAGGCCAAAGCTTACCAGCGCGAGAATTTCAACTTCAAACTAATCGCCAGCAGTTTTACCTTTCTATTGACCCTTCTTTGCGTTAGCCAAGGATGGTTTGGGGCTATCGATACTTGGATAGCAGCATTTGGTTATTCTCCATTAGTTAATTCACTCTTCTTTTTTGGGGTCATTTTCGTGGTTTCAGATGTGCTGAGTCTTCCTTTTGACTACTACAGCACCTTTGTGATTGAGGAAAAGTTTGGTTTCAACAAAACGACTAGAGGTACTTTTTTTTCGGACAAGTTGAAGGCGTACGTTTTGTCCTTGCTAGTAGGCGGAGGTTTACTGCTCGTTTTTCTCTGGTTGATTCACTCCATGGGACCGCATTTTTGGTGGCAGTTTTGGTTGGTTGCGGTGGGATTTATGCTGCTCGTGAATGTGGGCTACACCGCTTGGATTCTTCCTTTATTTAATACGCTTACCCCTTTGGCCGAAGGAGAGGTGCGGGACAAGTTGCTGCAGTATGCTGCAAAGGTCAATTTCCCAGTAAAGCACATTTTTGTAATGGATGGGAGCAAAAGATCCGCGAAGGCAAATGCTTTTTTTTCTGGCTTTGGAAAGCGAAAAAAAGTAGTGCTCTACGATACGCTTCTTGAGCAACATCCCCCAGAGGAGTTGGTTGCGGTATTGGCTCATGAAATTGGGCATTACAAGAAAAATCACCTGAAGTGGGGGATGCTGATTTCAGTGCTTCAAGTAGGCTTGCTCTTGTTTTTATTGGGTCAGGTGGTTTTTTCAGAATCGATGAGCTTGGCCTTAGGAGGATCCAATTGGTCTGTGCACTTGAATATCTTAGGGTTTACCATGCTTTTTACACCCCTTTCCATGATTTTGGGAATCGGAATGAATTGGCTCAGTCGCCGTCATGAATTTGAGGCTGATCACTACGCGAAGGAAACTTTTGGAGGAAAGCCGCTAGCAGAGGCCTTGAAGACGCTTTCTGTGAAGACACTTAGCACCATTCATCCGCATCCTTGGTACGTATTTGTCAACTATTCCCATCCTCCGCTTTTGCAACGCTTGGATCGCTTGGAGGACTAGGGTTTTTGTTATTTTTTGGCCTTTGGCTAGAATCCAGCTCTAAAAAATGTAAATTTCTTGGGTATTGACCTTGAACCCATGAGAGACCTTGCCGATTTTCATTTCCCACTAACAGACCTTTTTCCCCAGCCAAATTCGGTTGAAGACTGGGATCGTTACCGATTGTCTACTGAGCAGATCGAATTTTTTCATGAGAATGGGTATTTGGCAGGGATTCAACTCCTCGATGAAAGGCAGATTGCCACCTTATCCCAGGCTTTGGACGAGGTGATGGATCCCAAGCACCCCTTACATGGCTTGTTTCATGAGTTTCATAGCAATGAATCTGCAGATCCCAATACCGTCTTGTTCCATTCCTTGGGGCACTGGCGGATAGCGGAGGCCTTTCACGATGCCATTTGGAATCCCGCATTTCGGATGGTTGCCAGCCAATTGCTGGGAGATCGGGGAGTTCGCTTTTGGCATGATCAATTGTTTTGCAAGCCTGCGCACCATGGGGGAGTAGTGGCTTGGCACCAGGATTATTCTTACTGGACTCGTACCGTGGAAATGCAGCATTTGACCTGCTGGTGTGGTTTGGATGATGCTACAGAGGAAAATGGCTGTTTGCAATACGTACCTGGATCCCACCGCTGGGGCCTTCTGGAAAAGCCTTCCCTTGCTGGTGAAATGGATGGGTTGATGGGGATGCTAACGGCAGAGCAAAAAGCCCAATTTGCACCCGTGGCAATTCCATTGAAGGCGGGCTATGCTGCTTTTCACCATCCACTGCTTGTGCATGGAAGTTATGCCAATTATTCCCCTCGCTCAAGAAAGGCTTTTGTGCTGAATGTTTTTGCGGATGGGACCATTTCAGACTCGGATGAACCCCTACTTTTCGGGGTGCCTGTGATCCCCAAAGGAGAAAAAATGGGCGGGAAATTTTTTCCGTTGATTTTTGATCCCAAAAACAGTTAAATTCGGCCTTCAATTGCTGGTTTTGTATTAAAAAAATCACTTTGGATAGTGCAAGAGACCTCAGTTTGGGGCTCAGCAATTGGTTGATTTTATTTCCCTACACATGGCTTCTGGATTATTTGCCTTATTAGATGACATTGCTGCCCTCATGGATGATGTGGCAGTGATGAGTAAAGTGGCTGCCAAAAAAACGGCTGGAATTTTAGGAGATGATTTGGCCGTAAATGCTGAGAAAGCTTCTGGCTTTGTTTCTGAGCGAGAACTTCCAGTGATTTGGGCGATTACCAAAGGTTCGGCTTTGAATAAATTGATTATTCTTCCAGTAGCTTTTTTGCTGAGTGCTTTTGCTCCTGTTGCCATCATGGTGATTCTTGTAGCAGGCGGTTTGTATCTGGCTTACGAAGGGGCAGAAAAAATACATGCTTATATTTTTCCCCATCCTGAAGAAAAGGAGGAAAAATTAGACTTAACTCTTTCCAAAGAGGAAGTATTAGCATTGGAGAAAAAGAAAATCAAGTCCGCCATCACCACCGATTTTATTCTTTCTGTAGAGATTGTCATCATTGCTATGAGTACGGTAGTGGACAAGCCTTTGCTCAATCAAGTGGCCGTGGTGTCGCTAATTGCATTGATTGCCACGGTGGGTGTATATGGAATTGTCGCCTTGGTAGTGCGAATGGATGAGTTTGGCTTTAAACTAATCGCACTCAATGATCGTGAGGATAGCATCTCAGACAAAATAGGTTGGATGTTGGTCAATGCCTTGCCTTATTTTGTTCGTGGAATCGGTTTTGTCGGTACCCTGGCCTTGTTATTGGTTTCAGGTGGAATTTTTGCCCACAACGTTCCCTTTTTCCACGATTTATTGTCTTCTTGGCCTGATTTACCAAAGGAGTTTCTTTTTGGATTGGCCGTAGGATTTGTGGTATTGATTCCCGTTTTGATTTTTCAAAAATTTCGAAAAAAATCAAGTTAAGACTTGGTTTGAAAGCCGGTGATTATGCCTATTTTCAGAGCATCTAAATTTGCTCGCATGAATGCTTCACTCAGTCGGTTTTTCAGTTTGGTGCTTTTTCTTATTCTCCCCCAGTGCCTTTTTGGACAAGGAGGAGAATCTTTCCTTCAGTTTGAGGGGGGGCAAGGCCCCGGTCAAGGCAAACACATTGTATTGGTAGCTGGAGACGATGAGTACCGTTCGGAAGAGTCCATGCCGATGCTAGCCAAGATTCTTTCAAGTAGATACGGGTTTAAGACTACCGTTATTTTTCCGATTGAACCCAGTACTGGGGATGTCGTGCCCAACTATCAAAACAACCTTCCTGGATTGGAGCAATTGGAAACGGCCGATTTATTGATTCTGTTGATTCGCTTTCGAGAACTACCCGATGAGCAGGCCCACTCCCTTGAAAGGTATTTGCTGGCGGGTAAGCCCATTATTGGTTTAAGAACTTCTACCCATGCTTTTGCTTATCAAAAAAATAAGGGTTCCAAATTTGCCAAGTGGGACTGGATGAGCACGGTACCGGGCTGGGAGCAAGGATTTGGGAAGCGCATCTTTGGGGAAACTTGGATCAACCACCATGGAGCGCATGGGAAGGAGGGTACGAGAGCCTTGATAGATGGAGTGAAGCAAGCTGCAAATCACCCGGTTCTTCGTGGCGTCAAAGACATCTGGGGTCCTTCGGATGTGTATGGAATTAAAAATTTGCCCGCTGATGCGGAGGTGCTCGTGTATGGGCAATCTACAGCAGGTATGAATGACCAAGCCCCACTAATGTGGGAGAAGTCAGTCATGCCCATTGCCTGGACCAAGCCCTATCAAATCGAAGGCGGAAAGCAAGGAATGGCTTTTGCCTCTACCCTAGGTGCTTCCTTGGATTTTCAAAGTGCGGATCTGAGAAGACTAGTGATCAATGCTTCTTTTTGGCTTTTGGGTAAGGGGGATGTAGTCACAGCGGATTTGAATGTGGACTATGTGGGAACCTATCAGCCTACTGCCTTTGGCTTTGGCACCTTCCGAAAGGGAATGCGGGTGGAGGATTTCAAATAATTGTACGAAGTACAATGTACAAAGTACCAAGTATCAAGTCGCTAGTATCAAGTATCAAGACGAATTAGAAGCGACATTTTCAACCTAAAGCAAATCCCTACATTGTACTTCGTACTTGGTACTTTGTACAATAAATTACTAATTTTCCTTTTACACCAATCCTTTCCCCATGAACAAAATAGGATTCAACGTACTTGCCTGGTCGGCAGAAATTTCACCCAAGCTTTTCCCTGTTTTGGATCGTTTGAAAGCAATCGGTTACGATGGAGTCGAATTTTTTATTGGGGACACGGATGCTGCTTCTTGTCGTTTGGTAGGGGATTATTGCAAAAAAATTGGGTTAGAAGTGACCGCAGTGACGGTGATGGGAGCTGCAGAGAATCCCATTTCTTCAGACCCGCTTGTTCGGCAAAAAGCCAAGGAAAGACTTTGTTGGGTTCTGGATCGTGCGGCAGATTTGGGGGCTCAAGTACTGTGCGGACCCTTTCATTCCGCCTTTGCCACCTTTGTGGCTCGGGCCCCACTGCAGGAGGAATACGAATGGTCGGCGGAGGTCCTTCGTGAAGCAGGAGCCTATGCGCAAAACTTGGGGATCCTACTGACTCCAGAAGCACTCAATCGATTCGAATGCTACCTGGCCAATACCATGGGGCAGTTAAGTCACTTGTTGTCCCTTGTCAATCATCCGAATGTGCAGGGCATGTTTGATACCCATCATGCGAATATGGAGGAGAAAAAACTGGGCCTTGCTATTGAACACATTGGGCCCCGATTGCGGCACGTACATATCTCAGAAAATGATCGAGGTACCCCAGGCTCCGGGCATGTGGATTTTGACGAAACCTTTGCCACCCTGAAGAAGGTGGGCTATTCGGGTTGGCTGACTATTGAGGGCTTCTCACGGAATGACCCAGACTTTGCCAATGCAATCGGGGTTTGGCGCGAGTTTTCAGACCCTTGGGAGATGGCTGAACAGGGCTTCCAACTCATCAAATGGATGTGTGAAAAGCACGGAATGTAAGTAGGTGCTGTTTTTAGGGGAAGGTTATTTTTTGGGGATATACCAGTTGTTGCTGCGTAGGTCTGTGCCGCCCTTGAGTTCTTCCTGCACCACCCGATCGATGATCCACAAACCTTTTTGAGCCATGGCATCAAAGGTGTCTATCCCCTCGTTGGGAAAGCCTACGCGTGTGCGGTGAATGTGAAATTTATTTGAAAATTTACGTCCAAAGGCCTTTTCTACTCCCTCTTTGCCAAGCATAAACCCAATCAATCCTCCCCAGGTAGCGGTGGGGTTGTCGGAATCCCAGCCGGCCAAAGCGCCGATCTTGATGGTTTCCTTGAGGTCGCCTTCCCCATAGAATAGACTTACGAGGCTGGAGGCAAAGTTGATGCCTGCCGCAAAGCAGCCGTTGCAGTACATATTCCTACTGCTGATCGTGTAGCCATCGAGTTGCTCCACTTGGTAGCGTTGGTAAACGGAGTCCCGTGCTTGTTCCCAAGGAATACCTGATGCGTACAACTCCTTCACATAGTGATACATGGCGCTTGGATAGGAGCTAGTTGGAAGTTCCAAGGCCGCTTGCTCTGAAATTTGGAAAAGTTGTTCCTTGATGGGTAAGGAAGTATCCGTGGTGCTGGCAAGGGAGAATAGCCGCACATAAAATGCTGAAATCCATTCGCTCTCCTCACGTGCAGTCGTTTGGATAGGGAGGGTGGCCAGCTTTACTGCCATATCGGGTCTTCCAGGAGCGTAGAGCCCAAAGATCTCCGTGGTGAGTTGGGCATCGATCATCTCGTATTCTGGATTGTGTTGCGGGTCCCCTGTCGCTGGTGGCACGAGACCAGATTTCATCAGATCGAGCGCCTTTTGGTTGGAAACCCAGAGGTAGTTCTCTTCCTCAGCCTTGATGTGCTTCAACCATCCTTCACGAATTTGTTCACCCGTAAGGAATGAGGTTTGATTTTTTAGGAGCAGTTCCTGGTAAATGTATTCGATGTCGGTGTCGTCATCCGAGCCCCAAAGCGTGTCTTCGTCTGCAAACACAAAGTCGATGGTCGGCGAAAGGTTACTTGGAATTCCAGCCGCCCAGATACTGCCTTGGTCGGGTTGGCCCCAGTCGGCTCGGGTGTAAAAAGGGCCAGTTTTGATTTCCCCAATATTGCCTACTTTATCCATTTCTGTTACCAGCCCAGTCCAATTGGCGATGCAGGTAGCCAGCCAAAAGCCCTGCAATTTTTCTGCATAGGCAGCTCGATCGATCTTTAAGTCCGTGGCTTTGGGGCTGTAGGCTTGGTAGTGGAGGTTTGGATTTTTGTCCGAGAGTTGCTGAGCCTGACTAAAGGAAATGCAGAAGCAAAAAATAAGGGAAAAAAGAAGGAATCGGGTCGCGGTCATGGGCAAGGCATTTTCTCCAATTTACTTCTTTTTACTAAAAAAACCAGATGGAGGTATTAGGAAGGGAATTAGGGATTGCAAACCTGGCAATACTGGGGGTCTTCCGTTTTTTTTCCATGGGGAAAAAAGACTTTTTCTTCGTGGCGGCAGTGATTGCAAAGGAGCAGGTGGGCCAATGCTGCGTTGCTTGGGGTGCCGCATAGGCTGCAAGGGAGGCCTGGTTCGGCCGAGGTCACCGAGAAC
>JACCDI010749275.1_pt1 | contig 14857 bp, 10 predicted proteins | sample 7442791 | NCBI WGS metagenome assembly JACCDI01 (sample SAMN15323434, study PRJNA562643) | freshwater metagenome | isolation source: river surface water | place: USA:Blue River Watershed | collected 2017-08-15 | reverse complement strand
GCCTGAACGAGGTGCTGGCCCCCTATGGCGGCTTCGGCGCCTACCCGCGGCGCGATCAGGCCTCGCACCTGATGCTGCAGGGCGAGCTGGACCAGAACCGGGTGATGGGCACGGCCATGCCGGCGATCTTCCTGGGGGTGGCGGTGTTCCTGCTGCATCTGGTGCTGGGGCGGCTGATCACCACCCAGCGCGGCGAGATCGCCGTGCTCAAGGCCTTCGGCTACCGCGACTGGGAGGTGGGCCGCCACTTCCTGCTGTTCGCCGTGGTCGCCGTGCTGGTGGGGGCGGCCATCGGCACCGTGGGGGGCTGGTACCTCGGCGGCGCCTACATCGGCATCTACCGGCAGTACTTCGACCTGCCCGGGCTGGAATACCGGCTCAGCCCGGCCCTGTTGCTGCTGGCCCTGGGCGTGAGCGTGGCCGGGGCCTGCAGCGGGGCGCTCGGCGCAGTGCGCAAGGCCGTGGCACTGCCTCCCGCCGAGGCCATGCGGCCGGAGCCGCCGGCGCGCTTCGAGCCCGGGCCCTTCGAGCGACTGGGCCTGGGCCGGCTGCTGCCCTCAGCCGGCCGCATGATTCTGCGCAATGTCGAGCGCAAGCCGCTGCAGGCCTTCTTCTCCTCGCTGGGCGTGGCGTTCTCCACGGCCATCCTGATCATCGGCCTGTTCATGTACGACGGTGTGCTGCACATGATCGACCTGCAGTTCCGCCAGATCCAGCGCGAGGACCTCACCGTGTCCTTCCTGCAGAACGTCGGCGGCGCGGCCCGTCACGAGCTCGCGCGTCTCGACGGGGTGACCCGGGTGGAGACCTATCGCATCGCGCCGGCCCGTCTGCGCCATGGACACCACCGCCGCGAGACGGCCATCCAGGGCATGGAGCCGGACGGCGAACTGCGGCGCATCGTGACCGCCGGCGGCCGGGTGCAGCGTCTGCCCGCCGAGGGCCTGGTGCTGAGCCGCATCCTGGCCGAGCGGCTGCATGTGCAGGTGGGCGGTGTGCTCACCGTGGAGATGCTGGAGGGGCGGCGGCAGACCACCTCGGCGCCGGTGGTGGGCATCGTCGACGACTTCCTGGGCGTCTCGGCCTACATGGCGCTGCCGGCGCTGCATCGGCTGAGCGGGGAGCAGGACGTCATCTCCGGCGCCTATCTCGGCGTGATCAGTTCGCAGCAGCAGACGCTCTTTCGCGAACTCAAGCAGGTGCCGGCCGTGGCGGGCGTGGCCTCGCCCGTGTCCATGCTCGCCTCCTTCGAACGCGAGATGGCCAGCAACATCTTCATTTCCGTGGGCTTTCTGGTGGGCTTTGCCAGCGTGATCGCCGTCGGGGTCATCTACAACGGCGCCCGCATCGCCCTGTCGGAGCGCGGGCGCGAGCTGGCCAGTCTGCGGGTGATGGGCTTCCACCGCCGCGAAGTGGCCGTGCTGCTGCTGGGTGAGCAGGGGCTGGTGACGCTGTTCGCCATTCCGCTGGGCGGGGTGATCGGCTATGCCCTGGCCTGGCTGATGGTGTCGAGCCTGCAGACGGACACCTTCCGGATTCCCTATGTGATCACCGCGCAGACCTTCCTGAGCGCCGCGCTGGTGACGGTGCTGGCCGCCGCACTCAGTGCGCTGGCCGTGCGCCGCAGGCTGGACAGCATGGACCTGATCAGTGTACTCAAGACCAGAGAATGAAACGGGGTTGAATGACGTGAACACACGCACTGCAAGCACATCCATCCACCGCCGCCCGCCGAGTCCTGGCCGCATCGGCACTTCCCTGCTGCTGACGCTGGGGGCGGCAGCCCTGGTGGGGCTGGCCGTCTGGTCGGCGCAACCCGCGCCGCTGGCGGTGGAAACCGCGCAGGTCGGCCAGATGCCCTTGCTTGTGACCGTCGAGGAGCAGGGTCGCACCCGGGCGCGGGAGCCCTATACCGTGGCCGCGCCGGTCACGGGTCAGTTGCTGCGCACCGCCCTGGTGGAAGGCGACCGGGTGAGCGCCGGACAGATCGTGGCCAGCATCGCCATCGCCCCGGATGACCGTCGCACCGCCGCCGTGCTGGAAGCGGCCGAAGCCGCCGCCGAGGCCCGCGAGCGCGTGGCGGCGGCGGCCCTGGAAGAGGCCGGCAGTGCCAGCGCCCGTGCCCGGCAGGAAGCGCAGCGCCGCGAGACGCTGTTCACTCAGGGCCTGATCGCCCGCGAGGAGCGCGAGGCCTATGCCCAGCTCGCGGCGGCCGCGCAGGCGCGCGAGGCCAATGCCCGTGCCGCCCTGCAGGCCGCGGCCGCCGAACGCGAGAGTGCCCGTTCCCAGCGTCTGGGCAGCCAGGCCGATGCCGGCATCCTGGACGTGCTGGCCCCGGCCGCCGGCACGGTGCAGCGCGTGTTCGAAAAGAGTGAGCGCGTGGTGGCCGCCGGCACGCCGCTGTTCCAGATCAGCAATGGCGATGCCCTGGAGCTGGTGGTCGACCTGCTGACCCAGGAAGCGGTGCAGGTGCGTCCGGGCGACCGCATGCTCGTCAGCGGCTGGGGCGGCGAGCAGGCCCTGGAGGGCGTGGTGCGCTATGTCGAACCTCAGGCCTTCACCAAGTTCTCGGCGCTGGGCGTGGAGGAGCAGCGGGTCAATGTCATCGGCGAACTCGTCAGTCCGAATCCCGGTCTGGGCGCTGAGTACCGCATCGAGGCCGCCATCGTGGTGGACGAGGCCGAGGCGGTGCTGAGCGTGCCCATGAGTGCGCTGTTCCGCCGCGCCGGGCAGTGGCAGGTGTTCGCCGTGGTCGAGGGCCGCGTGCAGCTGCGCGAGGTGCAGATCGGGCGGCGCAACAGTGCGCAGGCCGAGGTGCTGGCGGGGCTCGCCGAGGGCGAGCGGGTGGTGGTGTTCCCGTCCGACCTGGTGCTGGACGGCATCGCCGTGCAGGAGCTGTGACGCCATGACGCACGCCGGTGACACCGACTGGGTGCTGCTGCTCAATGCCGGCAGCACCACGCTCAAGCTGGCCGGCTGGTCTGTGGCCGGGGTGGCGCAGTGGGAGCATTCTCTGGAGGGCAGTGCCGCGCAGCTGGTGGCCGCCCTGCAGCCGGCACTCGCCGCCATGAGCCGCCCGCCGGTGGCCGTGCTGCAGCGCATCGTGCATGCCGGCGCCGTGCAGGAAGTGCCTGCCCCGCTGGACGCCGCCACCCGAGCCCGCATCGCCCACTGGGCGCCGCTGGCCCCCTTGCACAACCCCCTCGCCCTGACGCTGGCCGATGCCGTGCAGGCCAGCTGGCCTGCCGTGCCGCAGTGGGCGGTGTTCGATTCGGGCCTCTATGCCGATCTGCCCGAGGTGGCCGCGCGCTATGCACTGCCCGACACACTGTCGCCGCGCTGGCCCATTCGCCGGTATGGCTTTCATGGTCTGGCCCATCGCAGTCAGTGGCGACAGGTGCAGCCCGCCGCTGGCAGCGCCGGGCCGCGCCGCCTCATCACCCTGCACCTGGGAGGCGGCTGCTCGCTCACGGCGTGGCAGGACAATCGCGTCGTCGACACCAGCATGGGCTTCACGCCGCTGGAGGGCCTGGTGATGGCCACCCGCAGCGGCACGCTGGACCCGGGCATCCTGCTGCATCTGCTGCAGCAGGAGGGCATGGGCGTCGAGGCCCTGCAACACGTGCTGCAGCATGAGTCCGGCCTGACGGGCATGGCGCCCGGCGCCGGGGACATGCGCGCCTTGCTGGCCGACGCCAGCCTCCAGGCACAGCAGGCGCTGGCGCATTATGTCTGGCAGATCCGCAAGGCCATCGGCGCGGCCGTGGCGGTGCTGGGCGGGCTGGATGCGCTGTGCATCGGCGGCGGTGTGGGCGAGCACCAGAGCGTGGTGCGTGCGCGCATCCTCGAGGACATGGCGGTGTTCGGCATCGCCCTGGACGCCCAGCGCAATATTGCTGCCGAGGGGCGCTGCGCGCTGGAGGCGCCCGGCAGCGCCGTTGCCCTGCACTTGACCCCCGTCAATGAAATGGCCGAGATGTTCAGGCAGTTTGCCGTCATGCACGGTTTCGCGAATGACACGACAACACAGGAGACTTTCCATGCATGACGCACAGCAGGCCTGGCAGCGCGGACTCGGGGTGATCCAGCACCGCGAGGACACCCGCGAGCGGGTGAGCGCCCTGGTGGACTATCTGGACAGCACCGGGCAGTGTCCCGCGCAGCAGGCCTGGCGCCTGTTCGCCGCCGCCGACCGGCTGTGCAGCATGGGCCTGTGGCTCACCGCGCACATGACCTATGCCCGGCAGGTGTGGCTGGATGGCCGCGCCATGACGGCGCAGGATTTCAAGGACGTGCCCGAGGGGCACACCGGCGGGGCGCTCAACATGGTGCCCGCCTATGTCGGTTATCTGCTGGCCAATGCCCTGTCGGGCAAGACGCGGGCCTGGATGATGGGGCAGGGGCACTGCGTGGCGGCCATCGACGCCGTCAACCTGCTCACGCGCAATCTGGAGCCGGAGCAGCAGGCGCGCTATCCCTTGAGCGACGCGGGCCTGAGCCGGCTGTGCCAGGATTTCTACAGCTATGCGATCACCCCCGACGGCCGACCGGCCGCGCCGCTGGGCAGTCACGTCAACGTGCACACTGCCGGCGGCATCAGCGAGGGCGGCTATCTGGGCTTCGCCGGGCTGCAGTACGTGCACATGCCGCTGCCGGGGCAGGAGCTGGTGAGTTTCCTCAGCGACGGCGCCTTCGAGGAGCAGCGCGGCAGCGACTGGGCGGCGCGCTGGTGGCGCGGCGAAGACACCGGGCTGGTAATGCCGGTGATGATCGCCAACGGGCGCCGCATCGATCAGCGCACCACCATGTCCCAGTCCGGTGGCGTGCACTGGTTCCGCGAACATCTGCTGTTGAACGGCTTCGAGCCGGTGGACATCGACGGTCGCGACCCGGCCGCCTTCGCCTGGGCCATTCTGCACATGGGGGAGCGCCTGCAGCAGCAGCACGAGGCCATCCGCGCCGGCCGTGCCAGCTATCCGGTGCGCCTGCCCTATGCCATCGCCGAGACCGTGAAGGGCTTCGGTTTCCCGGGGGCCGGGACCAATGCCGCCCACAATCTGCCGTTGCCCGGCAGCGGGGCGCACGATCTGCGCACGCGCGAATTGTTCAATGAGGGCTGCGCGCTGCTGCATGTGCCCTTGGCTGAACTGCAGGACGCCATCGCCACGCTGCAGACCCACGCGGCGCAGGGCCGGGTTCTGGAACGCGATCACTGCCTGCGGCGTCTCGTGGTGCACGCGCCCGTGCTGCCTGCCCCGCGGGAGCTGCCCGCGCAGCAGCCGATGGCACCCATGGCGGCGATTGACGAGTGGGTGTGCGAACTGGCACTTGCCAACCCCGGCATGCGTTTTCGCGTGGGAAATCCCGATGAAATGCGCAGCAACCGCATGAACAAGACGCTCGACCTTCTGCAGCACCGGGTCACGTCGCCCGAGAAGGGCGTGGCCGAATCGCTGCAGGGCAGCGTGATCACGGCACTCAACGAGGAAGCGGTCATCAGTGCCGCGCTGGCGAACAAGCAGGGCCTGAATCTGGCGGTGAGTTACGAGGCCTTCGCGGTGAAGATGCTGGGCGCCATGCGCCAGGAAGTGATCTTCGCGCGCCATGCGCTGGAGGCTGGCCGGGAAGTGCCCTGGGTGTCGGTGCCGGTGCTGGTCAGCTCGCACACCTGGGAGAACGGCAAGAACGAGCAGTCGCATCAGGACCCGACGCTGTGCGAGGCCTGGCTGGGCGAGATGGCCGATGTGGCGCCGGTGTATTTCCCCTTCGACGCCCACAGCGCGGTGGCCGTGGTGCACGCCCTGATGGGCAGCCGTGGCCGAGTGGCCACCGTTGTGGCGGCCAAGAGCGTGACGCCGCAGCACTGCAGCGCGGCCCAGGCGGCGCAGGCCGTGCGCGACGGCGCCCTGCTGCTGCGCCATGAGGAGCGCGCCGATCTGCAGTTGCTGGCGCTGGGGGCCTGTCAGTTGCAGGCGGCGCTGGACGCCGCGCAGACGCTGCAAGCGCAGGGCCTGCGCTGCTCGGTCGTGGCCCTGGTGGAGCCAGGGCGTTTCCGTCTGCCGCGCGACGCGCGCGAGGCGGATTATGTGCACACTGTGGCCGACATCGCCGCCCTCATCCCGCCGGTGCGCAAGCGCCTGTTCGTCTGCCACACCCGCGCCGAGGTGATGGCCGGCGTGCTGCGGCGCCTGGACACAGGCGCGCGGGACAGCGTGTTCCTGGGCTATCGCAATCGTGGCGGTACGCTCGACGTGGCCGGCATGCAGCAGGCCAACGGCCAGAGTGCCGCGCAGATCGTGACGGCGGCGCTGGCCTTGCTGGAGGGGCGCTGATGGTCGAGTGCACGCCAGCCACGGACGCGGTGGACGAGAGCTTTCTGTATCTCACCCGCGCCGGCATCGACACCCACCAGGAAGCGGTGGTCTACATGCGCGAGGACTGCCATGTCTGCCGCTCGGAAGGCTTCTCGGCACAGAGCCGGGTGCGGGTCTGCGTGGGCGAGCGCAGCATCATCGCCACGTTGAACATCGTGCGCGGGGATCTGCTCAGCCACCAGAAGGCGGCCCTGAGCGAGAGCGCCTGGCTGCTGCTGGGGGCACAGGAGGGTGACAAGGCCCGCTTCAAGCATGCGCCGCCGGTGGAATCCATGTCCCATGTGCGCGGCAAGCTCTATGGCAAGCCCATCACCCTGGACGGGGCGCGCGCCATCATCAACGACATCAGCCAGGAGCGCTATTCCGACATCCAGCTGGCGGCCTATGTCACCGCCTGCGCCTCCACCAGCCTGAGCCTGCCCGAGACCATCGCCATCACCCAGGCCATGGTGGAATGCGGGCAGCGTTTCGACTGGGGCAAGGGCGTGCAAGTGCTGGACAAGCATTGCGTGGGCGGTCTGCCGGGCAATCGCACCACCCCCATCGTGGTGGCCATCGTGGCCGCCAACGGCCTGCTGATGCCCAAGACCTCCTCGCGCGCCATCACCTCGCCCGCCGGCACCGCCGACACCATGGAGACGCTGACCCAGGTCACTCTGAGCTTCGAGGCCATGCGCGCGGTGGTGGAAAAGGAAGGGGCCTGCCTGGCCTGGGGTGGCTCGGTGGCGCTGAGCCCCACCGACGACATCATCATCCGGGTGGAGCGGGCACTGGACCTGGACAGCGAGGGGCAGCTGGTGGCCTCGGTGATCTCCAAGAAGATCGCCGCCGGCTCCACCCATGTGCTCATCGACATCCCCGTGGGGCCTACCGCCAAGGTGCGCAGTCAGGCCCTCGCGGAGCGCCTGGGCACGCTGCTCACCCGCACCGGCGAGGCACTGGGCCTGCAGGTGAAAACGCTCTACAGCGACGGCAGCCAGCCCGTGGGGCGCGGCGTCGGTCCGGCCCTGGAGGCCCGCGACGTGCTGGCCGTGCTGCAGGGCCGGGCAGGGGCGCCGCTGGATCTGCGCCAACGCGCCCTGACCGTGGCCGCCGCCCTGCTGGAACTGGGCGGTGCCTGTGCGCCGCGCGCCGGGCTGGCGCTGGCCACCACCACACTGGAAAGCGGGGCGGCCTGGCGCAAGTTCGTGGCGATCTGCGAGGCGCAGGGCGGGCTGAAGACGCCGCCCGTGGCGGCGCATCAGCACCCCATCCTGGCGTCGCGCACCGGCATCGTGGCCTTGTTCAACAACCGGGTGATCTCGCGTCTGGCCAGTCTGGCCGGAGCGCCCACGGCGCCGGCGGCAGGGCTGGACCTGCATGTGCGTCTGGGGGATCGCGTCGAGGCCGGGCAGCCTGTCATGACCCTGCACGCCGAGGCGGCGGGGGAGCTGGAGTACGCGCTGGATTTCTACCGCAGCCATCCGGAAGTGCTGCGCATCGAGGAGGAAGTGGTATGAAGCGCCTGCTTTACGTGCTGGCCGATCAGCAGGCCCTGGGGGCGGCGCTGGCGCCCCTGACGGGCATGAGCCTGGGCGCCCTGAGCCTGCGTCAGTTCCCGGACGGCGAGACCTATGTGCGCGTGCTGGATGACGTGCGCGGGGCGGACGTGGCCATCCTGTGTCAGCTGCATCACCCCGACGAGAAGACCCTGCCGCTGCTGCTGCTGGTGGCAACCCTGCGCGATCTGGGCGCCCGGCGCGTCGGCATCATCGCGCCTTATCTGGCCTATATGCGCCAGGACAAGCGCTTCGTGGAGGGCGAGGGCATCAGCGCGCGCTACTTCGCCCGCCTGCTGAGCTCCCAGGTGGACTGGCTGCTGACGGTGGACCCGCATCTGCACCGCATCCAAGCCCTGCCCGAGGTTTACAGCATTCCCGCGCTGGCCATGACCGCCGTGCAGCCGATTGCCGCGTGGCTGCGGAAGCATGTGGAAAAGCCCGTGGTGGTCGGGCCGGATGGCGAGTCGGAGCAATGGGCGGCGCGTGTGGCCGAGGCGGCCGGCTGCCCGTACGAGGTGCTCACCAAGGAGCGTTTCGGGGATCGCGATGTGCGGGTGTCTCTGCCGCATGTCGAGGCGTATCGCCAGCACACGCCGGTGCTGGTGGACGACATCATCAGCACCGGGCGCACCATGCAGCAGGCCGCGCTGCATCTGCAGGCCGCAGGCCTGTGCGCCCCGCTGTGCATCGGCGTGCACGGCATCTTCGCGCCGGGAGCGCGCGAGGAGATGCTGGCGGCAGGGCTGCGAGTGGTGACCTGCAACAGCATCCCCGGGCCGGGGGAGCAGATCGATCTGGCCCCGCTGCTGGCCGAAGGCCTGCGCGCGCTGGGCGTCTGAAGGGCGCGCCGGCTCAGAAGGCGATGCTGCTGCCCCGGGCCGGAATCTCGCTGCGGATGCCGCAGTCTGTCCACAGCTTCTGCGACAGTGCCTCCAGCGCCTGGGCCTCGCCATGCACCAGCAGGAAGCGGGGGTTCGTCTCGAACTGCTTCGCCCAGTCGATCAGCTCGCTCTGCCCGGCATGGGCCGAGAAGCCGCCCAGGGTCTCGATGCGGGCGCGCACCAGGTATTCGTCGCCGAACAGGCGCACCTTCTTCATGCCATCCACCAGCAGCCGGCCCAGCGTGCCCTTGGCCTGAAAGCCGATGAACAGCACCGTGTTCTGCTCGCGCCACAGCCGGTGCTTGAAGTGGTGGCGGATGCGGCCGCCGGTGCACATGCCACTGCCGGCAATGATGATGGCGCCCTGCTTGATCTTGTTGATGGCCATGGAGGCGTCGGTGCCGCTGGTCAGCTGCAGGGTGGGCAGGAAGTCGGCCAGCGAGTCGCGGCCGGCCTGGTCCAGGCAGCGGATGTCCTTGCTGTCGAGCTGTTTCAGCCAGCGGTCATAGACCTCGGTGACCTCGATGGCCATGGGGCTGTCGAGGAACACCTGCCAGGGGTCGAGCCGGCCGGCGTGATAGAGGCAGCCGAGGTGGTAGAGCACTTCCTGGGAGCGGCCCACGGCGAAGGCCGGGATCATCACATTGCCGCCGCGCGCCCAGGTCTCGTGCAGGACGGTCTCAAGCTGCTCCAGGCTGGCATCCAGGGAGCGGTGGTCGCGGTCGCCATAGGTGCCTTCCATCAGCACCACATCGGCCTGGTGCAGGATGGCCGGGTCATTCATCAGCACGGAATTGGACTTGCCCAGATCGCCCGAGAAGACCAGGCGGCGCTGCTGGCCCTTCTCGGTCAGCACCAGTTCGACGATGGCCGAGCCGAGGATGTGGCCCGCATCGTGGAAGGTGAGCACCGCGTTGCTGCCCACCGGCACTGGCGTGTTGTACGGGGTGGTCTGGCACAGCTGCAGCACCTTGCGCACATCGTCGTCGTCGTACTCGGCCTCCAGCAGCTCGCGGCCGCTGCGGGCGCGGCGCAGGTTCTCGTGTTCCAGGTCACGCTGATACAGCCCGGCGGCGTCCTCCAGCAGGATGCGCAGCAGACCGCGGCTGGAATCGGTGCACAGGATGGGCCCGTTGAAGCCCTGGTGCACCAGGCTTGGCAGCAGACCGGAGTGGTCCAGATGCACATGGGACAGGATGACGGCGTCGATGCTGGCGGGCTCGAAGGGGAAGCCCTCGTCCTGCACGCGATTCAAGGCATCGCCGCCCTGGCGCACGCCGCAGTCCAGCAGCACGCGGCCCAGCGCGGGGGATTCGAGCAGATGGCACGAGCCGGTGACTTCCTGGGCTGCGCCGTGAAACGTGATGGTGGCCACGAGGGGACTCCTGAACAGGGGGGGACGATCAGTCCCGGTTGGCCGGTGCGGCGGCACCGGTCTGGGGAGCGCCGGCGGCCAGCGGCCGGGCACTGAAGAGAATGTCGGCATACCAGGCCTGCAGGAAGCTCTCACTGTTGTCGGCGTCGGTCATGATGGCGACGGCATCCACGCGATCGAGTTCCTCGCCGAAGGCGGCCAGCCAGTCGGCCCGCACATCGCGGGAGTGGGTGCGCCACTGCCCGGCCAGGGCGTCGCCCGAGTCCACCGCGAACATGCGGGTGTTGCTGCCCGCGATGGGGCTGACCCAGTGGCTGCCCGCGGGCTGATTGCTGGCCCAGACATAGATGAGCACGCGCGACTGCCAGAACTGCAGGCCGCCAGTGCGCATGACATAGAGCCGGGCGGGGAAGTCATCCCCGTTGCGAGACAGTTCGGGGTGGGTGGGGCCCAGGGTGTTGTCGATGCGCCAGCGCCACTGCAGATAGGGCGTGCGCTCCAGGTTGGCGCGACGGCGCTGATACAGCGCGCTGGCCGTGCCCTCGGCCCGGGCCCGCACCACGCGCTCGCCATCGACGATCACGCCGCGGTATTCGGTGGTGGAGGAGAGGATGCGTTCTTCCCAGTGCAGCATGTCGATGAGGACTTCCGCCGGCCGTGCGTCCTGGGCGGTCACGCCCTGGCTGCACAGCACCAGCGCGGCACCTGCTATGGCTTTTGACACATCAAACATTTAGGCTTTCTGCCAGCTTTGAACAGAGCCCGAACAGTAGCAGCAAACCTTCCATCAAGACAAATTCCGGTAACCCTGCCATGAGTGACAACAACAAGAACACCCACGCAATTGCGCTGGAAAGAGTGGCAGGCAACGGCCTGCTGAGCCGCCGACATCTGCTGGGCCTGAGCCTGGCGGGCGCCGGCGCCATGGTCGCCGAGAGCGTCCTGGCCGCCGATGGCCCGGCCCTGACCATGCCCGCCTGGTCCCGCACCCCAGGGCGCGGTCCGTCGGAGTACGGCAATCCGTCGAGCTTCGCCGGCCACATCAAGCGCCTGGCGCCGCCGCCGAGCGCGACCCTGCCGGGCGGCGGGGCTTCGCGCACGCCGCTGCACCTGCTGCAGGGCATCATCACGCCCAACAGCCTGCATTTCGAACGGCACCATTCCGGCATCCCCGACATCGACCCCGCCCAGCACCGCCTGGCCATCGGCGGTCTGGTGCGCCAGCCCCTGGTGTTCAGCTACGAAGACCTGCTGGCCTACCCGATGGAGAGCCGCATCCTGTTCCTGGAGTGTTCCGGCAACAGCGGCGGCGCGGCCGGCCCCACGGCGGCGGACACCAGTGTCGGCGGCCTGCACGGTCTGCTCTCCTGTGCCGAGTGGACGGGCGTGCGCCTGTCCACGCTGCTGGACGAGGCGGGCGTGCTGCCCGAGGCCACCTGGGTGACCTCCACCGGCGCAGATGGCGCCAGCATGGGCCGCTCGATTCCCCTGGACAAGGCGCTGCGCGACGTCTTCATCGCGCTGTATCAGAATGGCGAGCCCATCCGCCCCGAGCAGGGCTATCCCATGCGGCTGTTCGTGCCGGGCTGGGAGGGCAATGTCAGCGTGAAATGGCTGTCGCTGATCAAGCTCGCCAGCATGCCGGCGAATTTCAAGGACGAGACCTCGCGCTACACAGAGCTGTTGCCCGACGGCAAGGCGCTGCAGTTCACCTTCCCCATGGGCACCAAGTCGGTCATCACCTCGCCTTCGGGCCAGATGGCCCTGCGCCGTCAGGGCGTGCACGAGATCACCGGCCTGGCCTGGTCCGGCCGTGGGTCCATCCGCCGCGTGGAAGTGTCCGCCGATGGCGGCAGCACCTGGGCGGACGCCCACATCGACGGCGAGTCGCGGCCGCTGGCGCTCACACGATTCCGGCTGCCCTGGCTCTGGGAGGGCGCCCCCGCCGTGCTGCAGAGCCGGGCCACCGATTCGGCCGGCAATGTCCAGCCCACGCGGGACGTGTTCCTGAACACCTACAGCCCGGCCAACCGCTACCACTTCAATGGCATTCAGAGCTGGGCCGTGTCTGCCCAGGGCGAGGTGACGAATGTTTACGCCTGATCTGCGTGCCTTGAGCAAGGCCGGCCTCGCGGCCCTGAGCCTGAGTGTGGCGGGACTGACGTTCGCGGCCGACGGCCCTGGGCTGGGCCAGCCGGTCACTGCCGAACAGCTGGCGGGCATCGACCTGATCGTGCTGCCCGATGGCAGCGGGCTGCCGGCGGGCTCCGGCACCGCCGCCCAGGGCAAGGCTGTCTATGACGCCCAGTGTGCTGCCTGTCATGGCGCGCAGGGCGAGGGCACCCAGGGGGTGCCGGCACTGGCGGGAGGCAGTCTGACGGGCACGCCCGTGCTGATGACCGTGGGCAGCTACTGGCCGCATGCCAGCACGCTGTTCGACTACGTGCGCCGGGCCATGCCGCCCACAGCGCCCAAGTCCCTCAGTGACACCGAGGTCTATCAGGTGGTGGCCTATGTGCTGCATCTGAGCGGCATCGTGGCCGAGGACACGGTGCTGGACAGTGCCAGCCTGCCGCAGGTGCAGATGCCCAATCGCGACGGTTTCATCGACCGCAGTCAGGAGCAGTGAGCCGCATGGCGTCCGCAGAGCCTGTGCTGAAGGAGCGCACGCTGTTCCGCCAGCAGGCCTGCATCGACGGCCAGTGGGTCGGCGCCGATAGCGGCGCCACACAGGCCGTCTACAATCCCGCCGATGGCCGTCTGCTCGGTCAGGTGCCCCGCATGGGTGCTGCCGAGACGCGGCGTGCCATTGCCGCCGCCGAGCGCGCGCTGCCTGCCTGGAGCGCGCTCACCGCGGCCGCCCGTGCTGCGCTTCTGCGCCGCTGGTTCGAGCTGATCCTGCAGCATCAGGACGATCTGGCCCGGCTCATGACCCTGGAGCAGGGCAAGCCGCTGGCCGAGGCGCGGGGCGAGATCGCCTACGCGGCCTCCTACATCGAATGGTTCGCGGAAGAGGGCAAGCGCGCCTATGGCGATGTGATCCCCGCGCATCAGGCCGACAAGCGCCTGCTGGTGATCCGCCAGCCGGTGGGCGTCACCGCCGCCATCACTCCGTGGAATTTCCCTGCCGCCATGCTCACCCGCAAGGCCGGCGCCGCGCTGGCGGCCGGCTGCACCATGGTGGCCCGGCCGGCCTCCCAGACCCCGTTCTCGGCACTGGCGCTCATGGTGCTGGCCGAGCAGGCGGGCATCCCGCCCGGCGTGCTCAATGTGCTGACCGGCGAGGCAGCCGCCATGGGGGACGAGCTCTGCAGCAACCCTGCCGTGCGCAAGCTCTCCTTCACCGGTTCCACTGAAGTCGGCCGCGAGCTGCTCGCCAAGTGCGCGCCGGACATCAAGAAAGTGACGCTGGAGCTGGGCGGCAACGCGCCCTTCATCGTGTTCGACGATGCGGATCTGGAAGCGGCCGTGCAGGGCGCCCTGGTGGCCAAGTTTCGCAACAACGGCCAGACCTGTGTGTGCGCCAATCGCTTCTATGTGCAGGACGGCATCTACGACGCCTTCACCGCCCGGCTCACCGAGGCCGTGCGTGCGCTGGTGCCGGGCAACGGGCTGGCTCAGGGTGTGAGCACGGGCCCCTTGATCAATGCGGCGGCGGTGCGCAAGGTGCAGCAGCATGTCGATGACGCGCTGGCTCACGGTGCCGTGGTGACCACGGGGGGCACGTCCCACAGTTTGGGAGGGCACTTCTTCCAGCCCACTGTGCTGCGCGATGTGCCGCAGCAGGCGCTGCTCACGCGCGAGGAAACCTTCGGCCCGGTGGCGGCCCTGCTGCGCTTTGACACGGAAGCCGAAGTGCTCGCCTGTGCCAATGACACAGCCTTCGGTCTCGCGGCGTATGTGTATACGCGGGACGTGGGGCGCGTCTTTCGCGTCAGCGAAGCGCTGCAGTGCGGGATGGTCGGTGTCAATACGGGCGTGATCTCCACCGAGCTTGCGCCCTTCGGTGGCATCAAGGCGTCGGGACTCGGCCGCGAAGGCTCGAAATACGGGCTCGACGACTATCTGGAAAAGAAATACATCTGCCTCTGTGTCGAGTGACTCCTGCTCCCCTTAGTCCTTGATCAATGTCAGAGACATGGAACTTTTTGCAATTTTCTATGTCGCACTTCCCCCCTTCCTCTTTACACCGGCTTCTCGGGTGATATAGTCGGCGCCCGTGATGGCTGGCTCACGGGCCTGTCATCGCGAGGGAGAGTAAAACCGAACAGGGCGAAGAAGTACTGTCGGCGCAAAACATCGTGCCAGAAACCGCACTGCCATGGAGTACACATGCGCGGGTCGGTTTTTTCCATTGCCAATTCCTCTGTTCGAAACGACCCCCCGACACCACCAGTTTGTCCGGTTTTGGTGGAGCTGTTGTTGGGTGGCCAAATTAAAACCTTAGAGGTCGTAATATGAAGTTGAACCGTCAATACCCACAGAAGAAACTCCTGTGTGCAGCCATTTCCATTTCCTTGCTGCAAATCAGTGGCTCTGCGTTCGCGCAGGCGCCAGAAGTAGAAGAAGTCGTCGTTACCGGCTCATTCATTCGTCGCACGGAAGGATTCCGTGCCGCATCTCCGGTCACTCAGATCGGTGCAGAAGACATCGCTGCCGCGGGTACACCAAGCCTGGGTGACGTCG
>JACCDI010686525.1_pt1 | contig 14859 bp, 16 predicted proteins | sample 7442791 | NCBI WGS metagenome assembly JACCDI01 (sample SAMN15323434, study PRJNA562643) | freshwater metagenome | isolation source: river surface water | place: USA:Blue River Watershed | collected 2017-08-15 | reverse complement strand
TTTACCGTCTTCAAGCATTCCAAGAGTAAGTCAGGGTAGTGCTCAACCGGCGCGACGCGATACCGTTGGAATAAATCAGGAAAGAGGCGCATCATCATTTTGCGATCCTCAACCATATAAGAGACTCCCGATGGAACTCGCAAGTTATCTTCTAAGACATAGAATTCACCTTCACCAGCCCGAACAATATCGATTCCTGCAATTTGGGCATAAATATCTTTGGGAACTTCAACGTTGCGCATCTCAGGACGATATTGAGCGTTGTTATAGATTTGCTCCCCAGGAATAACCCCGGCTCTAATAATTGCCTCATCATGGTAAACATCATGAATAAAATGATTAAGTGCGGTAACCCGCTGCCTTAATCCAGCTTCGAGTGCAGCCCATTCTTGAGCGGTAAAAATTCGGGGGACTTGATCAAAAGGAATGGTTCGCTCGGCACCAAGATCATCCCCATAAACTGCAAACGTAATACCAACACGTCGGAAGATCAGATCAGCCTCGGCACGTTTTAATTCCAAGATGGCTTGGCTCTGTTCACCAAGCCACCGGTGAAAGGTTCCATAGTGGGGCCTTGGCGCACCACTTCTATCAAACATTTCATCGTAAGGGCTTTTCATGCCCTTAAGGTATTACGAAGCCGCTTGGTTATTCTAAGTAATTGATAGGGCTTGGTGCAAAAAGCACCGATATGGTGCACTAGGACAGTTGGCCTCGCGCAATTCGGGCCTTTTCTCTTTCCCAATCACGTTCTTTGCTTGCTTCCCGTTTATCGTGTTGTTTCTTGCCTCGAGCTAATCCAATTTCGCATTTCACTCGCCCTTTAGAAAAATGCAAGTTCAGTGGTACTAATGTGTAGCCCCGTTGTTCTACTTTGCCAATTAATTTCCGAATCTCACTCTCATTCAGAAGTAACTTACGTGTGCGAGTCGGGTCTGCATGAATATGTGTTGAGGTTGAAGAAAGTGGGCTAATGTGAGAACCAATCAAAAAGATCTCAGCATTACGAACAACCACATAAGCCTCTTTAATTTGAGCGCGCCCAGCACGAATTGCCTTAACCTCCCAACCTTCGAGGACAAGTCCTGCTTCGTAGCGTTCTTCAATAAAATAGTCGAAGAATGCTTTTTTGTTATCAACGATACTCATAAATGAATTATGGCAGACGTCAATAAGACTGTTTTAATTGGACAATCCGCAGACCGGATGTACAGCTTAGTAACGGACGTTGCCCGCTATCCTGAGTTTTTACCCTGGTGCGGCGGTGTGGTTATTTATGAACAAACTGAGACCGTCCTCGATGCCAAAATTAAAATCCATTTCAAGGGAATTGAGCAGTTCTTTCACACCCGAAATACCAATCAGCGACCCAATTCGATTGATATGCAATTTGTCGACGGACCCTTTAAAAAGTTCACTGGCCAATGGCGATTTATTCCTTTGCGGGAGGATGCATGCAAGATCGAGTTCCATTTACACTGGGAGTTTAAAAGTGCAATCCTCGACAAGATCATTGGACCGGTTTTCTCCTATATTGCGAGTACATTTGTAGACTGCTTTGTAAAGCGAGCCGAACAACTCTATGGCCAATAAACAAAACACGATCGAGATTCTGCTTTGTGATGCACGCGTTGACCCGCCATTACTTAAAATTCATCAATTAACAATTCCTGAGACATTAAAACCAACGGTTGGTTGGGCATTGCAAACCTTGGGGATTGCAAACGACGCAGACGATCCTGTTATTAGTCGCAAGGGATGTTTTGGGGTATTTGGTAAGCGCAAGGAATGGAATAGTCCAATTTATGCGGGTGATCGCCTTGAGCTCTATGGCCCGTTGCTGATTGATCCAAAATTAGCGCGCCGCAAGAAAGCCAATCGAGACAAAGATGACCAGCTTAAGGCAAAGGCAAAGCAGCGCCAAGAGGAGCGCAAAGCCAGAGCTCGTAATCCAAATACTTAGCCTGTAAATTGTCTCTAAGGCTCTGATATGGAAGGGATTTAGGACCCTTTTTCTGAGAACCTCTATAATCTGATTTTGCGACTAGGGGTTTTGCATGCGACTCATACAAAAAGCACTGACGTTTGACGATGTGCTCCTCGTGCCGGCATATTCGGCTGTTCTCCCTCGTGACACCAGTCTGGTCACCCAGTTAACCCGCGATATCACCATTAATATCCCTTTGGTATCTGCAGCGATGGATACCGTTACCGAAGGGCGTCTTGCCATTGCAATGGCCAGCGAGGGTGGTGTTGGAATCATTCATAAAAATCTGAAACCAGCCGAACAAGCCAAGGAAGTTGCCAAGGTCAAGCGTTACGAATCTGGTGTGCTGAGAGACCCCATTACGATTCATCCGGATATGACCGTACGTCAGGTTATCGCACTTTCAAAAGAACATGGCTTCTCGGGTTTTCCTGTTCTTCAAGGTAAGACAGTGGTTGGCATTATTACCAACCGTGACTTACGGTTCGAAGAAGAGCTTGATGCTCCAGTTAAAGCGAAGATGACCCCACGTGAACGTCTCGTGACCGTGAAAGAGGGTGCAAGCTTAGATGAAGCAAAGCGTCTGATGAACAAGCACCGCTTGGAACGGGTATTAGTTGTCAATGACGCATTCGAGTTACGTGGCTTAGTCACCGTTAAGGATATTTTGAAGGCGACCGAGCATCCAAATGCCGCTAAAGATAGCGAAGGAAAATTACGGGTTGGTGCAGCTGTTGGCGTTGGTCCTGATAACGATGAACGTGTTGAGCTCTTGGTGAAGGCTGGCGTTGATGTAATCGTGGTTGATACGGCCCATGGTCATAGCCAAGGCGTTTTGGATCGCGTGAAATGGGTAAAAAAGAACTATCCTCAAATCCAGGTAATTGGTGGCAATATTGCAACGGGCGAGGCTGCAAAAGCACTTGCAGATCATGGCGCTGATGGCGTGAAGGTTGGTATTGGTCCTGGTTCCATTTGTACTACCCGAATTGTTGCTGGGGTTGGTGTTCCACAAATTACCGCAGTTGTTAATGTTGCTAAAGCACTTAAGGGATCTGGAATTCCTTTAATTGCGGATGGTGGAGTGCGCTACTCTGGCGATGTTGCCAAAGCGCTGGCTGCCGGAGCAAATAGCGTGATGATGGGCGGGATGTTTGCTGGTACCGAGGAAGCCCCAGGCGAGGTCTTCTTGTACCAAGGACGCTCGTATAAAAGTTATCGGGGCATGGGTTCATTAGGCGCGATGGCCGATGGCGCCGCAGATCGCTATTTCCAAGAAGATATCAGTGCTGCAAATGCAGAGAAATTGGTCCCCGAGGGTATTGAGGGTCAGGTACCTTATAAAGGAAGTGTTCTAAGTATCTTGCATCAGTTGACTGGCGGTATACGGTCTTCGATGGGTTATTGCGGTTGCAAGACGATCGCTGATTTGCACGAGAAGGCAAGTTTTGTGGAGATTACATCTGCAGGAGTGCGCGAGTCGCATGTCCATGACGTAAAGATCACGAAGGAAGCCCCGAATTACCAAATTGATTAAGAGCCCGATTGAGCAAAACTGTGCACGATAAGATTCTGATTCTGGATTTTGGTTCTCAAGTTACACAACTAATCGCCCGTCGGGTGAGAGAAGCCAAGGTCTACTCCGAGATTTGGCCTTACGATTGTGATCCGCAAAAGATCAAAGATTTTGTCGAGAAGCAATCTTGTAAGGGCATCATCTTATCGGGCGGACCCAGTTCTGTTACTGAACACAATAGCCCACGAGCTCCCGATATTGTTTTTCAATTGAATGTTCCGGTCTTTGGTATTTGCTACGGTATGCAAACGATGGCAGCGCAGCTTGGCGGTGAGGTCGCCTCGGCAGAATCTCTTGGTAAAGCTAGAGAGTTTGGCTATGCTGAAGTTCGGGCGCGAGGACATACCGAGTTATTAAAAGATATTGAAGATCATCGCACCCCTGAAGGTCATGGAATTCTGAAGGTTTGGATGAGTCACGGCGATACTGTGACTGAGTTACCACCTGGATTCAAATTAATGGCTTCAACTCCATCATGCCCCATTGCTGGAATGGCTAATGAGGAAAGGCATTTCTATGGGGTTCAATTTCATCCTGAGGTAACCCATACCCTCAAGGGCAAAGAGATTCTGAATCGATTCGTTCATCAGATTTGTGGATGCAAGTCGGATTGGGTAATGGGTGACTACATCCAAGAGGCCATTGAAAATATTCGGCGTCAAGTCGGAAGTGATGAGGTGATTCTTGGGCTATCAGGCGGCGTGGATTCTAGTGTTGCAGCGGCATTGATTCATCGAGCCATTGGTAATCAGTTGACATGTGTGTTTGTAGACCATGGCTTGTTACGACTGAATGAGGGCAAGATGGTCATGGACATGTTTGCCCGAAACCTTGGTGTGAAAGTCATTCATGTCAACGCAGCCCCTGAGTTTCTTTCTCAGCTCAAAGGAGTTACTGATCCCGAGCAGAAGCGCAAGATTATTGGAAAAGAGTTTGTGGAAGTTTTTCAACGAGAGTCTGCCAAGATTAAGAATGCAAAATGGCTTGCTCAAGGAACTATTTATCCTGACGTGATTGAGTCTGCCGGGAAAGATAAAAAAGGTGCCCATACGATTAAGAGTCACCACAATGTAGGGGGGCTTCCTGAGGATATGCATCTCAAGCTTCTCGAGCCACTCAGAGAATTATTTAAAGATGAAGTAAGAGCGCTTGGAATTGCACTCGGATTACCCAAAGAAATGGTTGATCGGCACCCTTTCCCCGGACCAGGACTTGGGGTGCGCATATTGGGTGAGGTTAAAGCAGAGTTTGCTGATCTACTTCGTCGTGCCGATGCCATTTTTATTGAGGAACTTCGTAATACGATTGATGCTGAGACAAATAAATCGTGGTACGAGTCAACCAGTCAGGCATTCGCAGTATTTTTACCTGTGAAGTCGGTGGGTGTTATGGGAGATGGTCGAACTTATGAGTATGTGGTGGCACTTAGAGCAGTTCAAACCCAAGATTTTATGACCGCACATTGGGCTCATCTGCCACATTCACTTCTTGGCAAAGTATCGAATCGCATTATTAATGAAGTACGAGGTATCAATCGAGTGGTATTTGATATTAGTGGTAAACCACCATCTACGATTGAGTGGGAATAACAGCTTATCAATAATTTATTTGGGAGAGTTCGATGAACCCATTACGCCGCTTAGTCATTAGTTCTGCAGCACTAGCACCTCTTGGCTGTGCTGCGCCCACGTTTGATCGAGGCTTGCCGGTCGCTGCTCCAAAACAAGTGCCAAGTATTCGGCCACCACAGATTGGACAGCAATGGGTCTATAACAAAATTAATCAATTTACCGGAAAAGTGCAGGACCAAATCATTGAAAGTGTGGAAATCATTTCTCAACAAATTACGATTTCAAGGACGGATCAGGCTGGAGCAAAACTTGCCAGTGAGATCCAGTCGAGTTGGGGAGTCATCGCTTCTGACCCACACTGGGGTAGAGTTCAAAACTATAGCCCCGCTATTCCGCTTTGGCCTGAACAAATGTCTGCAAGTTGGAGTAAGCAATTCTCCACCCGGTACTCGATTGCAGGTTTCCCTGAAAACTCTTTCACTTGGCAGCAATACATGTATTGCGCTGGTTGGGAGAAGTTAACAGTGCCAGCTGGAGAGTTTGTTTGTTTACGTTACCAAAACTTAATCTCGTTTCAAAGCGATGATTTAAATAAATACGACTCTACCCGGCATGAAGTTATTTGGTTTGCTCCACAGATTGGTCGTTGGGTTGCCCGTGAAACTTCTGGTTCTTACATGGTTGGCAGTATTGGGGCTGTGTTGAATGAGGGTAAGACCGCTTGGCAATTGCTGTCTTGGAAGTAACTGGAAAATGAGTCATTTTTTTAAAAATATTCGGACTCATTTATTTCTTATACCCGCTCTTTGTATTGCGTTAAGCGCATGTTTAGGTTCGGTATCTCAGATACCAATGCCCGAGATTGCCACTCCGACTCCATTACCTTCGGTCCGTGCCCCGGCAGTAGGCCAGCAATGGGTTTATGAAGTACGTAACATTTTTAATGGAGAATTGGTTGATATTCTTACCGAAACGGTCGTTGAAGTGGGTCAACAAATTCGGATTGCTCGAGAGGGTAAGAATTTAGGTAAGTTACCTGATGAAATTCAGGACCCGTGGGGAAAAATAGTTCAAGATCCTCATTGGACACCGCCCCAAAAGTTTTTAAAACCCATCACTCTTTGGCCAGAGAAATTAATTCCAAACTGGTCAGATAACATAGCAACACGTTATCAAGTATTGGGCATTACTGATAATGATTTTTATTGGAATCTAAATATTAGTTCAAAGTCATGGAATCGGGTGAAGACGATTGCCGGCGAGTTTGATGCTTTGTATTACGTTAGCACTGCAAACAATTTTCAAAGTGATGACTGGTTTCGAATGGTTAGTAATCGACGTGATCGAGTTTGGTTTGCACCTCAAATCGGTAGATGGGTGGTACGCGAGAGCTTTGGCGAATTTCTTTGGTTAGGAAGTGCTGGATGGGCGGATGCAAATTTAGAGGATTATCTCCGTTGGGAACTAATTTCGTGGAAGTAAATGCCATCGATGTACTCGGTTAAAGAGATCTTTTCAACGCTTCAAGGCGAAGGTGCTCAAGCAGGTCGCGCCGCTGTATTTTGCCGTTTTGCCGGTTGTAATTTATGGTCGGGTCGCGAAGAGGATCGTCAAAGCGCTATTTGCCAATTTTGTGACACTGACTTTGTTGGTACCGATGGCACCGGGGGCGGTAAGTTTGAACATGCTGATGATTTAGCCACCGCCATCGAAAATACTTGGTCCGATAGTATGAAGACTCATCATTATCGTTATGTTGTTCTAACAGGTGGTGAGCCTTTGTTGCAACTGGATACCGCTTTAATTGAGGCGCTTCATACTCGTCATTTTGAGATTGCAATTGAAACCAACGGAACCTTACCAGTACCAAAAGGCGTGGATTGGGTTTGTTTAAGTCCTAAGGCGGGGGCGGACCTTGTTGTGAAGCAAGCCAATGAGATTAAGTTGGTTGTTCCTCAAGCTGGACACCAGCCGATTGAGTCAACCTTACATCGATTTGAGCGAATGGATTTTAGGCATCGATACCTACAGCCAATGGATGGCCCCAATCTAAGCGACAATACTGCCTATGCCGTTGAGTTATGCCAAAGGCATCCTTTATGGCGCTTAAGTTTGCAAACACACAAAATAATCGGGATTCGGTAATGCAGCACTTATCCATTACACGTCGACTGGAATTTGATGCAGGACACCGGATTCCAAATCATGGCGGTCAATGCCGCCATTTACATGGACACCGTTACGCTATTGAGTTAACTGTTTTAGGTCCTGTTCACGCTTCTCGTGGACAGGCGGACGATGGCATGGTAATTGATTTTGGGGATATCAAACGACTTGCATTGACTCATCTGGTTGAGCGCTGGGATCATGCCTTTCTGGTTGCCAAACAGGATACAGCCTTGGTGGCTTTTTTAAATACTCTTCCTAACCATAAAACAGTTATTTTGGATGATGTGCCAACGGTTGAGAATCTAGTGAAATTTGCTTTTGATACTTTGGCGCCCATCTTTATCAAAGAAACAAACGGACAACTTTCATTGCAAAGCATTCGGCTCTATGAAACCCCAAATTGTTGGGCTGATTATTCTGCGAAGAATGCTTAAGTTTTATGACATCCTCCCAAGATGAATCATTCATGCGCCTGGCACTTGAGCAAGCCAAGAAAGCCGCCGGTGCTGGTGAAGTACCTGTGGGAGCAGTTTTAGTTCAAGATAACCAAGTGATTGGTAGTGGATTTAATCAGCCAATCATGCTCAATGATCCAAGCGCCCATGCTGAGATGATGGCAATCCGAAGCGCGGCTCAAACACTGAAAAACTACCGTATTCCAGAATCAACCCTTTACGTGACCTTGGAACCTTGCGCAATGTGCTGTGGAATGATGCTTCATGCTAGAGTCAAGCGTGTTGTCTTTGGCGCACCTGACCCCAAGACCGGTATGGCTGGAAGTGTTACTAATCTTTTTGCTCTCAAAGAGATTAACCACCAAACCAAGGTTGAGGGTGGGGTATTGGCAGATGAATGCGGAGAGTTACTGAGAGAGTTTTTTAAACAACGACGTTCATGAAGATCCATTTAATTGCACCTTCTGGAGCAAGTCCGGATATGCGTAGTCCAGAGTCTGCTCTAGCATGGCTCAAACAGCACGGTGTCATCGTCAGTAATTCCTCATGCACCCAAAGAGTGTTTGAGCGTTTTGCCGGCAAGGACGAGGAGCGCTTAAACGAGATTAATGCAATCACTAAGCTGGATCCTAGCCAAATTGTGATGTCAGTCCGAGGTGGTTACGGTTTACAACGTTTGCTCGACGGTATTGATTGGAGACAGATTGCAATTGCAGTGAAGCAGGGCTTACAAATTTGCGGGCACAGTGACTTTACCGGTTTTCATATGGGTTTATTGGCCAAAACGGGTGCGATCAGTCTTGCTGGTCCAATGCTTAATTACGATTTTGGACCTCTCAACGAGTTTGGTGAGCCTGAGAGCCCCAGCAACTTTACTTGGCAACATTTTGAGACTGCAGTTCAGTCTCGACGATTTAGTATTGCCGTACCAGATCAGCAAAGCTTTGCGGGAAATATTGATTTCTCACAAAATATTTCAGGAATGTTGTGGGGTGGTAATTTAACAGTCATGACTACCTTATTGGCAACACCATATTTTCCAAGTGCCAAGCAAGTGCAGGGCGGAGTTTTATTTTTAGAAGACATCAATGAGCACCCATATCGAATTGAACGCATGCTCCTGCAATTATTGGAAGCAGGTGCGCTCAATACTCAAAAAGCAATTATTTTGGGGCACTTTAACCAGTATCGCTTGTACGAGGTTGATCGTGGTTATCAGTTAGAAAGTGCAATCCGATTTATTCGGGAGCGTTTGGATAAGACAATTCCGATTCTGACTGGATTGCCGTTTGGGCACGTCAAAGATAAACTAACACTTCCGGTTGGGGGCCAAGTTAATTTACAGGCTAGCATGAAAGGTTTTGTATTGGAAGGAAAATGGTGAAACGTGTTTGGCAAACAGCAATTGCATGTTGCTCTTTATTAGTATCCTTACCGCTCATGGCACTGGAAGAACCTAAATACACGGTGATTGAAAGCGCATCTCCCTTTGAGTTGCGTCAGTATGCCCCCATGATTATTGCTGAGGTAACGGTGGATGGCGATATGAGTGATGCAGGCAGTAGGGGCTTTCGTCTAATAGCCGGTTATATCTTTGGTAAGAATCAATCTAAGACAAAGCTAGCGGATTCAAAAGAGAATGAAAAAATTGCTATGACGGTACCAGTAACCATGGAGCCCGCTAGTGAAAAAATTGCCATGACCGCTCCAGTGACGATGGAGAATCAAAAAATAAATGCCAATGAATGGCGCATGTTCTTTGTGATGCCTAGTCAATACACTTTAGCGACATTACCCACACCATTAAGCCCTGAAGTGAAATTAAAAGAGATACCACCGCAACGCAAAGCGGTGATTTCATTTACAGGTTTTAACTCCGAAGAAAAGACTCGCGAGAAATCAGAAGAGCTTCGCCTGTGGATGAAATCAAAAAACTTAACACCACTGGGTCAGCCGCAATTAGCACGTTATAACCCGCCCTGGAGCATTCCTTTCTTACGCCGTAACGAAGTTATGTTTGATTACTAGTCTCGATTAGATACTGACTGTATTGATCTTGGGATAACACATTCGTTAATAAGGGTAGTAATTGCTCTAGATAGGGCTTTAGAGACCAAACTGGATTAATGACCCAAATACCACTTGCTTGCAGACGTCTTTCTGTGGGCTGATTGGCAACCCGAAGCTCAGCGCGTAACCAAGGCCGCTGATATTCCTCGCAAATTAACTTTAAACGCTTGGGAAGTTGTTTTGACTTAGGGCGTTGTAAAACCGGATACCAAATTAAATAAGTGCCAGTAGCAAAGCGTTGCAGCGCCTCTTTCAAGCAAGTCTCGAGCATTAGATAATCCGCTTTCAGTTCATAAGACGGATCAATCAAAACCAATCCGCGTCTACTACTTGGGGGTAAAAGTGATTTGAGATCCTTAAAGCCATCCTGTTTACGAACCTGAATTTGTTGATCAAGTCTAAGACGAGATACGTTTTCTTGCAAAATCGTAATATCAGTTGGATGAAGCTCAAATAAGCACAGACGATCCTGTGGTCGTAATAAGTTCGCAAAAATGAATGGGGAGCCCGGATAGTAATTAACTGACCCACTCGGATTTAGCTTTGCAATCAGCTCCCAATAGCTTTTGAGAAGAGGGTTAGCTCCCTTCTTATCTTTTTCAGACCAAAGACGGTCAATACCAGCGAGGGATTCTTGGCTGGTGAGCGCATAACCCTCCCGCAGGCTATACATCCCTGCGCCAGCATGCGTATCCGCAAACAGCAAAGCGCCATCTTTTTCTTGAAGATACTGAATGCAGTGTATTAATACTAGATGCTTGAGAACATCTGCATGATTGCCAGCATGGAACGCATGGCGATAACTAAACATTGGATTGTGGCTTGTTTTGTTTTAAGACAAACAGGATGAGCGTGATGAGAACTAGGGCACTACCAAGATGCTGAAGTAATTGATTGTGCGGAAAGTCCAAGACTGTGGTCTGCAAGACATAGAGTTCACCAATACCGGCAAGCGCGATCAAACGAGGAATTGGACTAGTTGCTTGAAATTGCCGATCTTTAAAATGCAAAATGATTTGGGATGCAAAAAGTCCGCACCAGATTCCAAGCGCAGAGCCAACCAAAATATCACCAGGCCAGTGAGCCCCAACCGCGCTTCTTGAAATCCCCGTGAGGGTTGCTAATACAAATAAAACTAGTAAAAGATTTCGACGACTCGGCGATGTCGCAAAAAATAATGCGCTTGCAACTGAGAAGACTGTGAGTGTGTGACCAGATGGTAAGGCGTGGTGCAGTAAGGGATTACCCAAAATAGTAAAACTATTTTCTGAGAGAACCCCAGCAGGTCGGGGTAAATTAATTAATGGCTTCAATGTGAGGCTGAGGATGGCTGCAAACCCCCCAGAGAGCAGCGCAGTGCATAGTTGTCGAGGAGCAAATAAGAGCAACGGAAAGCACAGGGCAAAGACTCCCCAGCCATTGCCTAAAAATGTAAACCATGCCCATACCCAGTTTGGAAGGATTTGTGCGGCTTGGTTCATCCACAGAAATAGCTCAACCTCATGACCACTTAAAAGTAATGCTACCCAGAGTGTTAAAGGGATGAGCGGAACCGCCCAAGCACGACCAAAAGTCATTGACATCATTAGTGGGCGCGAGCGCGGTCAGCCGCAGCAATTTGCACGGCTAGTTTTTCCATTACCTGACTAACGGAGATTGATTTCATGCAGACATTATCTTGGCAGGGTGTTTTGCGGTGATTGGCAGCACTTACGCATGGTGAGCACGCCAAATTAGCGGTTATCGGAATAGATTTACCTAATGAGCCATATAAGGCTGGGGTCTCGGGGCCGAAGAGAACCACAGTGTGTAACGAGGTGACCGATGAGAAGTGACCTGGGCCGGAGTCATTCGTCACCATGGCATGAGCAATTGTGTACAAAGCAGGCAGTTCTGAGAAGCGAACATGGCCAGCAAAATTGATAGCACGCTTCACATTGGCGGCGAGTCGTACACCCTCCACATAGGTATGTTCTGCGGGAGACCCAGTAATTAAGATGAGGTCATCAGGATAGTGCTGATGAACTGCGCCAATCAGTTCTGAGAACCGCTCGGGAGCCCAGCGTCTTTGGGGAAGTAAATCACTGGCGTTCGGATTAATCAAAATGATGCGCTGTTGCCCAAACTTGAATGGGATCAACGCTTGTTGTGCGAGGTTCTCGATTCGCAGTTGTAGATTTTGTTTAACGCTGGGGTCGATCACCGCTTGTGCAAGTTTGATTTCCGCATCAGGAATTGCGATTTTGCTAAAGGGTAACTCCTCATCGCGTGCAAAAGCGGCATAGACCAATGAAATGAAATTCTTAGCAATATGGATATGCGGGTTGTAATGAACTTTACGCGTTAACATCGTCCCGCGCCACAAGCCTTCCCCATGAAAGATATCGTAACCAACTCGACGTTTTGCTCCACATAATCCCGTTAGTAATGCGGTAAAGCGTGAGAAAAGTTCTAGATCGATGACCGTGTCAATGCGCTGAAAACGGGCTTTTATTAAGAAGAGAAGCGTATCAACCGCTAGTTTCCAAAGACTAGATGAGTCGATGGTAAAAATATTCTTGGCGGCAACCGTGTTTAGTAGACTAAGGCTCGCTGCATTACTTTTAAAGATCAGAAAATAAATTTCAGCACCATTGGCTTGTGCTTTGCGCATGGCAGGATCTACCAAAATCGCACTTCCCATTTCTGAGAGTTCAATGAACAATAAACGTTTCGGTTGCGATGGCTTGGTAAAAGGTTTGGATAGAAGATCCAATAGAGCCACGATTGGGCTTGCAAGCGCACAGAGCGGCACTCCAACCCAATGGTCAATAGTACGCATTGCGTTAACGCTAATTGCCATTCTTATTCCTAACAGTATTAGGCTGTATTTTATGCGGAGAAGGGTTTACTTCCGCTTGAGTAATTTATAAGCACCCGGTAGCACACAGAGGAGGGTAATTGCTCCGTAACTGATCGATCCCAGCACCGTTAATGAGGGACTGCCTCCCCATAGAGCCAAAACGGACGCTAAAGTGGCCTCTCGTAAACCCCACCCTGAAATACTAATGGGCAACATTAATAAGAGACTCAGAGCAGGCATGCCAATCATCAATGCTTCGGTTGGCACATCAGCGCCATAGGCCTTCAGGCAAAAGCCAAGCGCCAGAATATTAAAACAATGAATGCATACAGCAAAAATCGCTTGACCGATATTGACTGGCCATGAGAATGCAAATCGAATCCCAGGAAGTGCATGATCAAGACCAAAACGCACTAATACTTTTTGCAAATACTCGCTCAGGGGTTTGTAGCTAATCGCAAATGCCAAAATGAAACCAATGCCGAGCATCACGATGAGAACTAGGTAGCCTAGATCAGTTCCCCATGACGCCAAAGTAACGCCACCGAGCACTAATCCAATTCCTCCCAAGATATTGTTCCCCATTAAACCAACTACACGATCTAAAAGGGTCATGGCAAAGCCTAATCGAAGTTTTGGGCTTTGCTTTTTTAAATCATCGGCATGAGCTAGCTCTTTATTCAGTTCATCCTCATGACTGAGTTGACCGCTTTGTGTAAGATGTGTGCCGGCAATCGCGCGATAACTATCGCCACCGAGAGTGCTAGGCAAGCCTTGATTAATCAGTCCACCAGAAAAATACAAAGCAATATAGCCCGGAAGGCTCCCCTGAAAACCTGCGCGTTGCATGAAGAGCCCCCAGCGTAAACCGCCGCAAACATAGGCGGCGGTGATACATAAGCCCCCAGCGATTAACCATTGCGCTTCGAGTTGTAACTCGGATTCAACTAAAGTCTTCCAATCGATTTCGCTCGTTGCTTTCCAGAGGAGAACCAGCGACAGAATGATCCGGATTGTGGGCCAACTTTTTTTAAGAACGGTCTTCCAAGATGTGCTCATGGACGTAAGGATAATGCCTCACGCTCTGGCTTTGCCTTTCCACCCCATCCTTGACAATAACTTAACTCAAATTGACTCAAGGGCTCGCCCATGCGAGCAATGGTTAGCCGATCTAGCGCACGACAGTTTCGAAACTGACCTTCACCCACAGGAGCTTTAAAAGACATTTGCGACCAATTTATAAGAATGACATTTGAGCCTTCTGGTAAAGATCCAAACCACAAATCAAATTGGTCATAGCGTTCATCCAGAACATAAACGGAGGTTGGTCTTGCGTACCATGCGACGCGACTGGCAAGCGTCCAGTTTTGTACCGCGATGCCACTGGCTTTCAGTTCGTTGACCAGCAGATTGGCACGGGTAGAGGCCGTTCGAAAACCATATAAATCTGCCAATGGATTCGCTTTGAACTGTTGGGCAATCGGGTAGCCTGCTGTGAACACCAGTGTTAAGCCAATCAAAACCAAAGTACCCTGAATTGCCATAAATAATGCAATGAACCAACGCTTACCTTGTTCCCACCATACAGCAAGACCGATTCCTGCAAGAGGCGCTAAACAGAACCAAGCTGGCATGGTCCAGTGAGGAAGTCCGCCCCCTCCTGATAAGGCTGCAAAAACAAGTAACGGCACCGCAAAGAACGTGAATAGGATCGACAGTCTAGGACGAGCAAGAATATTCATCGACCGAAAATAAGCCAATGTGCCCAGTAAAGGTAAAAAACCAAAGACGCCAATTTGCAAACCGATGAATGCAGCAACCCGACGCCATTCCCAAGTGCCGCCTCCGCCATGATCGATTTGATATTTAAAAGAGATCCAATCGTGGTTGGCATTCCATAATAAAACGGGACTAATTAAAACCAAGGCAATCAGAACTGCGATATAAAAACCCGACTCTTTCAAAAAGGCCAGGCGAGGAACACTCAAACACACAATAAAGAGTGCTAGAGCGTAAAGGACTGCCGTATATTTACTTAGTCCAGCAAGTCCTAATAACAGACCTAAGGCAATCCACTGCCAAAGGCTGTATTGACCCTCTTGTTTAATCCAAGAAAAAGCCAACCACATGACCCCAAGACTTAGGGGTGTGAGTAGGGAGTCTGGTACAAGGCCAACAGCAAGAACATG
>JACCDI010992739.1_pt1 | contig 14861 bp, 11 predicted proteins | sample 7442791 | NCBI WGS metagenome assembly JACCDI01 (sample SAMN15323434, study PRJNA562643) | freshwater metagenome | isolation source: river surface water | place: USA:Blue River Watershed | collected 2017-08-15 | reverse complement strand
GGATTAGTTGTGATTGGGATACACCAACAGGCAATCAATAGCCAATACAAGGCTTGAGTTTTCAAAGGATTTGTTGCAACAATACCAATTTGTTCCACTGAAGTTTCCTATTTTTTCATCATCATTTTTGAAGTCTACTCATTTTGTTCTTGTTGTCACAGGCCTATTAACAATTCATGAAGAAAGAGACACTGTTAATTGTCACTGTGCTTATTCTGTATTGCTTAGTGGAAAATGTCCAATCGATGCATTTCAACATTTAAGTCATGAATGTGACTATTAGACAGGCTACAATATGTCTAATAATAGCATGAAAAAGTCCAAACTCCAGAACAAAAATCATCATTCTGTTAATGCATAGTTTTTTGATGCTCATCTAATTGTAAAGAGCTCAAAAATATACTAAGAAGTGTTTAATGATGGAACTTTTCAGGATCATCTGGTACATCTTGCATGTGTGGAACCTTTAATGATATATGTCAGGTGTAGTAATTTCTTTTTCAATATTGTCCAACATCTGGCCAACATTACATTATGTCCATATCATGTGTAAAAGATTTTCAACTTAACCATTTGCAAAAGGAAGGAAATCATTAGTGCCATTTTTATTAGTGAAACTATGTAGAATCTATATTGTCCACCTATCTGCCACTAGTCAATTGTACATACTTTATGACAGGTGTAATACAGGTATTAATAGGTGAAGTGAGAAAAATTTCCATTTATCATGGAGTTGATTCCAATACATGCTTTAGTTAAGTGCTAGAAAGAAACTTGATTTGTTCAGTTGTTGATTTGGTGGCAAAAATCTTTTGAAATGTTGATGAGCTTTGGATCTACTATTTGTTTTAGCACCATCTGGAAAGGAATGCTTATTTGATGCCATTATCATAACCATCAATTATGCTTCAACTAGTAATATTGTATTCTTCATTTCTTTTGAATCAGTTGTCTGGATAAAAATCAAAGGAAGGTGGCAATAGGAAAAGTTTTCAAATGCCACAAAAATTGACTATCATTTGAAAAGATAATTTTATTGATGACAGGCTTCTTTAGACTGCCATTAGAGTGATAAAAGTAGCAGTTGGGAAGAAAATGGAGTGATTATATTTGTAGGGATTGTTAAACATGGTTTCATTGCAGAGATTAGCTGGAAAAGCATTCACCATTTCTTTGTCTTTTGGATGCAACAAAGTAATGGATCAACCTTTTGTTCAGATTCTTTCAACAATACTTAACTTTGTATATTCTACAACAACTATTTAATCTGAAAAATTACCTGATATAGAAGGAGTGCCAAAAGAATGGTTGTCCAAACAGGCAGCCATGATTGTGTCTCAATGAAATCTAATCATGCAAGTATATCTAAATATTGAATTGTCAAAGTCTTTATATTTAATGTCAATTCAGCAAAGCAATCCAATTACTTCAATATCACATTTTCATCATCCATTGCAAACTATGTATGCATCCATTTACAAAATCCATTACTGCAACTAAAAATTGTAACCCAGATGTAAGAACGGCACCACAACTATGCAAATTGATTCAATAAACCAAAAACAAGATTGCAATGAATATAACAGCATGCCTTTTCCAAAGTAATGTGTGACATTCAAAACATATGAAGGGAAAATGGGATTACAATTACTAATTGGGATGATTAAAAATTCATTCATGGATTAAGAACAGTATGAACAACCAATGTTCAATTGTACAAATGGAATACTGAATAGTGTCAATACAAGACTTTTCAACTTTTCAAATGGAATTTGGTCTTGTCTAACAATGACCATGGTCCAAGAAAATCCTGAAGTGGGTATTTGATTTAGTATCCTCATGAATGGAAAACAACCAAAACCAAAACAAAATAGATGGCATGATAGGTAATAGAATCAGTAATGTAAAGAAATGACAACATTTAAGAGGATATTTAGCACAGTTGAGAAAATAAAACTGAATCTTGTGTAACCAATTTAATTGAAAGAGTATAAGGAAATCCCATCATATTACCACTTGTTTTCACCAGAATCATTGTAAGACAAGAATTTACAAAATATAAAGAAAATTTGATATTTTATCAGTCACCTAGAAACATCTTTATTTGTAATTCTTAAAATTGTACTTGAGTCCTGTTAGGAAGAATTTGAATACCGAAATTTTCAGCAGCAACATATTGTATTCTTTGCGAACCTTGCTCGATGTGAACAATATTCAAAATTGATATTAACTCATATTCACCAAAACTTTTCATCCAGAGGACAACTTTTAATTGTAAACAAAAACTTGTCCTCAAGAGGAGAAGTTCTCTTAAAGTGATCATTGCATGTGTCACCCTTAACTCCAGGAATTAGCAAAAATTCAACAAATGAGCCACAAATGATTGAAAATGAAAGTAGAGATTTATTCAGAGCAAAAAGATTATGTGTGGCATTTGAGGACAAGTTTTTGTGTATAAAAATATATTATTATTTATTATTTGTGGAAACAAGTTAACACATATCTGTACTTATGTACAAAAATATGATATTGCCAAAAAACCCATGTCTTCTGACATCCATTGCCTAAATTGCAATAAATAAACAACTACACCACCAAACTCTACCTTCCCACACCAAGGCCTTCCCAATAGAACATCAAAATGTCCCTTTGTGTCAGATTTTTGTCATGGCTGCTGGCAATGAAATTTTTGACAATTTACTCAATGATGACACATTGAGAATTGATGTTGGGCCTCAATTGGTCCATTATGGTGGTTCATTTATTTCAGAGGGAGGTGATGAGTTCTCTGCCAAGTCCCTCTTCATTAGTCACCCTACTGTCAACAAAGAGGACACAGAAAGCCTGTCTGTGCCACTTCAAATTTGGCTTGACAACCATTATTTTCAGCCTTGAAAGGATGGCTTGGAGCCAAGTCATATTAATCAAGACAATCCAATAAATATCAACTTTTTCACCATACCCCAAGGCAAATTCATTACACACTATTACATACAAGAGCAGTGTATTGTTTGTTTGATATCAAAACAAGAGGGGACAACTTTGGGATTCTTCTACTCTCTGTACAATTATTTTGCATCAACAAGGAGGAAAAGATGAATATGTGCCACGAAGACAAATTCAACTTGTATATCAAACCACCAGAGGGCTTTGTAATTGATGCCAATTCTATTGCTGACAATGGATTAGTTGGGAAAGTCTGAAGTCACAACATCTCAAAATTTCATGACATTGACACCGATGTCAGACATGTCAAGCATGTTGGAAATAAAGTCAAAAAGAGCTGAACTTTAGGGCAAAAAACTACTTCTGAGCATGCTTTTTTCTTTTTTTTCAATGTAATCCTCTTCTCACAAATAATTCAAAAACTCAATAAAAAATGAAATATGCCATTTTTTTATCTCCAAGTCATCATCTGGTACGCCCTACATACAAGGAATCTCCGCTAGATACAACTTTCCCAACTAAGGACTGTGGACTTGTCATTTCAATTCATGAACTCCAAAATGCTCCAAAGATTGTGTTTGTCTGGAGTAATTTTGGTGATTTTATATCACATCATATTCAGGCATCTGAGGTTGGAATTTTAAATACATATAATGGAGAGATTTGTGATCACAGGTGGTTATGGCAATTGACTCAGGCTCCTTTGACAACTCTTTCTACTCCATCCTTGCTAAAGTTCTTAATGGACCCTCTCCATATTATTTAACAATATACATCATGCCAACTTCATCCTAAAAAGAACGACCTTCCATCACTTGCACTTGGGTCTGTCTAATCTTACATCACTGGCAATCAAGTTGATGGAGCACACAACAGTCTCAATGATGTCAAGGCTCAAACAACAATCATTTTATCTCTCAAGTTTATTGATTGCATTGATAAAACTAAATCTATAACAATCATTGATGCAAATTTCTCCAAACGCAATCAGACTGAAATGAAGAAGAAAATGGAGCCAGCTCAGCCTATACACTCTTCATGGAGAGAATTTAATGACAATGATACCTGTAGTATTTGGTTTCCTGGAAGGAATGATCAATACACAGGTCCTCAATGTCGCAGATTATTCAGACCTTCAAGTAAAATTCAGACTGCGGCATGGAAGAACAGATGGCTTGTTAAATAAGGTATGTACTCAACATGTTGATGAAAGGGAAGAGTTTGGCATGGATAGCTGGCACCAATGTTATGATTAATGAATTGATGATCAACTACCATGGCAGGGATACTGCTTTTGTGCCATATTTACCAAAGAAACCAATCAAACATCTTATCAAAGTCTTTGCAGTCTGTTGCTATTTTAATGCAATTCTTTTGGGATTTGAGATTTCTGTTGGAAATGAGCCAATGGATGATAATAAAGCTCTTGAACTTGTCAAGAGGTTGATCAAAGATGTGGATCTTACTGCTGTTTGGGGTAGAAAACTTTACACTGACAATTGGTGTACATCTATTTTTATGACAACTCTTTTTCTAAATATGGTTGGAGATTTTGTGGTACAATGTCATTGTCAGATAAAATTGCTACAGTGGCAATGATATTCCATTACACAAATCATCCAATTGTGCCATCTAACAGGTTACCAGAGGATGGTTCCATGAGGCCATCATACTAACTATTACAAGTACTGATTGCAAGTTTTAGATTCAGGCTAAAACATGGCAAGACAAGAATCAAGTCCTCTTCCTACATACTCTCAACATTGGTAGATTGAAGGGCATCAATGTGTGCGGGTAAGTGAAAGGCAAAAAACAACAAGTTGAGCAACAATCCACACAAGCCCAGTCAGATTATGTTCTGAATTTCATTGCAGTTGATGCCAATGATTTTGATAGCACCAAATGCTCTACAACAATCCAAACACATTGATAGAATTTGATAGACTGGATTTTGTTCTTTTTAGCATAGTTGCGCCTTTGACCAAGAAAAAAATAGGCAACCCATCTTGGAAGCAGTGCTTTAGTTGCAACAATGAATGTACAAGATTTCAAATTGATCTTGAATTCAATTTGATCAATTACATAATTGAGAGCAAGTGGATTGATCAACACGGTGACCAAACAAGTTGGATGTGACAGCGTGCATTTTTACCATGCAACTACTATAGTGTTTCTTCTGTAATAATGGGTTTTGTTGTGAGATTCATCATCATCCTGAAAAGAAAGCTGTCATTAATCATGTAGATGGTACTAAACAAAAGGTAGATGGATGCACAGATGTTTCTGTTTGTCTTTTTGACCATAGTGTTTACTGTCATGTATGCTATAGAAAAGCAAGTGGAGATGCACATACAAAGAAAACAAAAATGTGCAAATATTCCAAATTTTGATGCCAAAATGCAAAGATCCTATTTTTCAATATTTCTGGGATTAGGGGTATGATACACATAATAAATGATTGATTATGTGATTTCCCTACTTATATCCATAGTGCTTTACTGACACCAATACCATCATATGTTTTTCACAAGAAACATTGTTACTCAGGGAATAACTGGTGCCATAACACATTCCATACATCAAAATAAAGCCAAGAACATCACTGAAAACAGATGTCAACTTGGTTTTATTCCAAATCGAAAAATTGGACTATTATATTTTTTCTAAAAATAGTCATCCCAAAGTCATCATTTGGTAGAGATATGAGTTTTAATAGAAATAATTTGTCACTAAAAGGTAAAAACAATGTCGGCATTCAGTCGAGTTTTGACACTGTCTGAAAAAGTAACAAACGGGGAAAGTGTTTCATCGACGAAATCAATGTGAAACTTTTCTGGCTGACTTTTAGCGGTTTTAAATCAATAATTTTCTCTTCTCCAACAATCGAAATTGAAATTTTTTGTTCATGTCTCGATATGTAATTGAACCAGAATATCGTGAAACGGATCGATACGACGATTTGGATAAAAGAATATTCCGCTTGTAATACCATTCTCATGTTGGAATCAATATTATTTTGTGTATCTACGATAGTACTGAAGAATTCAAAACTTGAACTACTTTTGTCCTCCTGATTCAAATTTTGTATTCAGTGTTTGTGGGGCATTGCTAATTGAAATGATGAAGCCGCCAAAAAAGAGAGAGAATGCAGCAAGCCAAAAAATTTAAGGCGACAAATCGCCGGGAAGGAAAACTTTATTTATACCATACCAGACGTACAGATAGAGGCTCGCGTCCATATTTTGAGCTCGTATGATAGGAGAGAGATGGAGATAACGAATGAGTAGTCCGAGAATGTAAGTAGACATACAAGGACTAGGATGGAGCGAAGACTTTTCTAAAGAATGGCCAATTTGTTGAATTAAAATCCAAATGGCTGCATTTTCCATTCTTATTATTGACGGATTGATTACATTCATCCCGAACGTTTCTTGCTGATTTGAAAAAATCGATAGGGGTTTGAAAACAAAAAAATCGAGGTCCAATCATTATTGTACGCTCACATGGATGATCATTCAATCCAACCACTTCGATTTCACGCGAATAGACAACCATACAGTGCGATAAAAAATAAATCCATCAATCAATAGCAAGAATAGAATGGGAAAGCCTCCTCCAGAAGACACGAGGTCTCGGACCAATTCCATTGACAAGAAATATGTCGACTCAAAGCCAAGAGATGGCGATCATGAACTTGTGGACACCACTGCGCCGAAGGAGGCTTCCCCTTCTGCACCCCTTCTCGACCGGCTGGCAGAAGTGTCAGAAGCGGAAGCGCGTTCTATCCACCAAGAACTGAGCCCGGCGCAAAAGAAACGAGATTTAATTCGAAGGCAGCCCATTACCCCGTCTGGTTCATTGGCCAATATTAACTCGAAGGAGAACGATGAATCCCCCATTGAGAAGGAATTTACTGGAAAAACAAGGGACGCCGTCGACGAAAGGCAGCCGTATCAGACCAATCTGCCGGAAGCAAAGAGACGTCACTCCAATGCAGAATCCAATCGCCAGCCTGCTTCAACTACTCCGCCTCCAACCTGGGCGAGACCACCAGGAGTTTCACCGTATCATCACCAAGCTTGTGGGAAGTCTCAGCGTCCTGGCCAACTTCCTCCTCCGAGTCACAGCTCACCTGCTCCTCATAAATATGCCTACCCCAGAGCTCCTTCGACAATCCCACCGCCTCATCATCGGACTTCTCCTCCATTGAGAGGTCCACCTTACTATGCCGTTCATCCACATCACGTCCACCACCATCATCATTACTATCCGCCACCTTCTCATTACAGACATCCACATGTTCACTACGGCTCTCGTTCCTACTACGAATATCCTCGTATGTTTATTGCCGACCACCCCCGGCATCTCCAGCATACGCCACCGACGCATCCTCCTCCACATGCTGTTGCTCCGTCAGCGGAATCCATGCCTCCGCCTCTAGGTCAGAATGAGGGAACAGAAACGAAACCCGAGGCGAAATTGAAACCTGAAAAGGAATATACATCAGACTTAGACGAAGTTGATGACAGTAATGTGAACAAGATCAGTGATACAGTTGAAAAGGGGCTTCCTCCCAAGAAAAGGAAGCTGTTAGAGACAACCCTGGAAACATGTACACCAACTTTATCTGCGGAGAACAAAAATGATATGGGTGGAACTAATTGCAATACCGATTCGACAGGTGGATTGCAACAGCATGGAACGAAGAAGACAAAAAATGAAGGCACCTCTTCTTCATCTGCTGCATTAGTGGAAAGTGAACTGAAAGAAACAAAAGCAATTTTCATTGAAGCAAAACGAGATACAAATGATTGCAATGGAACTGAACGAAATACTGCTAACAAGCCTCATGAAATTGTCCCTGCTTCTCCTCGTGGTGTTGTGAGCGACGCCGTTTTTTTGTCGAAAAAGGACCTCGAAACATATCGACCTGCAGCTGAAGAACAAAAGAGAGACATCGTTGAATCGGTCGCATCTACCGATTTGGTCCCGTCAAATCCCAATTCTACCAAATCGACACCATCTCGACTGACTACACCAAGTAGTTCCGTGGCGAATACACCAAAAGCAGAGGACCACAAACACGACAAAGTTACTTCGGCCAGGATATATCAACATCCCCCATTGTCACCTCCACCTCCGCATTATAGTCATCACCACTGCTGGGGTCATCCACGCCCACCGCCGTCGCATCTAAGGCATCCTATGTCTCCTCTATACGGCAAGCACCCACCAGCCGCCAGGCATCATCCATCTAGTTATTTTGATCATCCACCACCACATTACTATCCACCTCCTGTCTATGGACGTCCGTCCCAAGAGAAACTTCATTGGCCTCATCATCACCGTCCGACTTTTTATCCGCCACAATGCACAAGTGGATATCCACACCATAGACCTGTTCCAGCGTCGAGACCGTTTCCTCTTCATGTAGGGTCAGATCCTTCGATAACCTCAATCGACTCAAAACCATTGGAATCTCCCACTTCTCCTTCCGTTGCCACTAGTGCTAAAACAAACGATGATGAGAGAAGAACAACGCTGACTGTTGAGACTGGTGCAAACGAATCCAAAGAGTTTGAATCTCCATCAAACAAGAACACAGATAATGGAGGAATTCCATCGCTTCCTGGATCTCAGAATAAGGGTAGGTGTGTGCATGTATGGGGCTCGATGCTAATGACATTCATTAGGTGAGACCAATTCTGTCTCCAATAGCATTTATATATTTCAGTCATTGACATTCAGCATTGGGTGAAATTTTGTTTATTCCACCGTTGCAGCAAAAGAGGTGTATGCCGAGGCGAAGATTCTGTAGACACGCTTGAAAATCCACTTCCTCCTTTCCATCAACTTGTCAACTTTCCAGAGTATCTTCCCCAGAAAAGCCCTGCTAACGCCAACCATTCCGAAAATGAAAACAAACACAAGTCTTCAACAAACCCATCAATCAAGAATTGCGTCATGTGTGGAATACGCTGCCATTTTGTTGGATCTGTTGGTTCCAAAAATCTTAGTCGAGGCGGAAATGATAACGGCAGTAAAGTCGTAAAAGATATTACACTGTCTGCCACAGGATCTGAACCGTGCCTATCCAGAGCTCCCGCGAACACCACTACTTCTGTGATTCCTAGACAAAACAAAGGCTTGTGCACATCCTGTGACGTGAAGGTTTGGCTCGTAAGAGATTTGAATTTGACCATCAAGTGGTGTAAGGGATGCAAGAATTTTCGTCAGTGGTCTGCATTCGGAGACAAGACTCGCGCCACCAAGTGTGCCAAATGTCGGGAGCGCCAGAAGGAAAAGTACGCTTCACAAAAAGAGGAATTGAAGATAAAACGCAAAATCATTGCCACAGAAGGTGCAGCTAGCAGTGGAAGTGATGGAGAAGATAGTTCCAAGACTCCACCAATCATGCAGTCAAAACTGTGTGGCGATATTGCGGCGAAAAAAGAGGATGAATCATCTGATTCACTTCTTGATGCTGCCATTGGATTGAGCAAAATGATGAATTCGTGATCGGACTATTTGTTGCCATGTCCATTCAATCTATAATCTGAGTGTTTGTGAACCCGTAAATATATTTGTCTGTGTTTTTTTTATCATACAATACCACGGTTGCATTTTGAAAGCAGATATCTTTTCGTCTACTATCTGGTACCTTTGCTCCCTAATCATGGGTTGCTCTTGTTCATGTCATTGACATACAATTGAGTGAACAAGTTAGTTTTCAGTAATGATCACCCCCCCCCCTTGCTCTTTTTATTCCAATAGTCCACTATTTTAGTAACCAGATTTTGTGAAACTAATGCAAATTTGATTAAAATAATTAAAAATGATGATATACTGATGTTTTTCTGCCATTGCGATGGCTTTACATCACTTCGTTCTCCGACTGTTTTCACTTCTACACTTTCATATGGTCCTTTTATTGCAGAAAGTTGGTTTGACCTCCAGTCCAAATCCATACTCAGCTTTTATGATTCTTTTTGATTTCGTTTGGATCATGTTATGACTTATGTGGCTGCTGGTTGGTTTGGCACATTCTATTCCATCTCTTATCAAAAATGAATTCAAAGCAAAATTCTCCTGTTTATCATCATCCTTATCAATCTCATCAATCTATCATCAAACAAGATTATTACCTGACTATCTTCTTGATGTCTGCTTCAGTCATGAAGATTTTTGTTCAATACCCCATCACCTTGACTGTCATCAGAGTTCATCTCCACTTTCACCTGTCATTGAGCATTTTATCTCCTTTAATGCTCACCTCATCATCATGACACCCTGGTTGATCTCTTCTTGTCTATGATCTTGGTGATTCCAATGCTCTTACTTTTAAGTCTGATTTTGTACTTTGAATACAATAATACTGTCTGTGATAACCAAAAGTTCAATAAAGTCAATGGAGTGGAACTATAATTCACAAGTTCATTGAGACCAAAGGATGACTTGTTTATCCACCACAAGTAGCAATCATTTACCTTCATTCAAGGTTCACCTCTTTTGTCCTCAAGTTATTCATCAGAGCAGTGGTAATAAGAGTATAATTTTTGGTCATGTTAGGATACAAATAACAAAATGGAACAAAACACTTGTAGCTATTGATGTATTTAGGTCAAATGTTCCTATTGTTTGAAATTCAAGTTGAGCTGCAGCTGAAAAGATGAAATATGCTTTTCTTTGGGTGGGCAAGTCCAAATTGCTGGGCAGCACCATTTTACTTATACCCTAATTAACAAAACAACTCCAATCAAAGAGGCACTTGAAATGCAAATCTATCTGGATTTCAGAAAGAATCATCTTGTATAACACTGGAAGATTGTGATCAACATGTTTAGTATCCAAGAGTTTATGTAACCTTTCAAAGCTGATGAGTTTCCTGGTGATTGTCAATAAATTCCTCCTGTTATCATCCCTATCTTCAAATTTACACCAAATCTCAAGATATCTCATTTTTGTCAGTCATAGTCAAGCAACCAGCTATGGCCCATCATGATCAAGATGGAATGCTGCCTTGAGATGCCTATGAAGCTGGAAATTGTATATCCCTGCTGATCAGTATGTGGCTAACACAATGTAGAACTATCAGGCTTTGGGGCATAAAGCAGCTCACAATCATTATCACAATGGTACAATTTTTAATGATGCTGTTGGTGGTTTATTTGGGCTAAAAATCAATTATCTCTTGATGATGGTGAATTTTTGAACAATGGCTCTGAGAATCAATTGCAGCTATGGTTTGCTGTCTATATGATGACAATTGTATCTTCAATTGATTCTCACCACCTAATTCCCTATCTGAATATTCAATCCAAACCATTCTGTATATAGTTTGAAATTTTTTGGTTCATTTTCTTTGGACTGGAGCAAGTATGGGGCCAAAAACCTTGCCCTTTTTGGGTTTTGTTGTCAAACATACTATTTGGCTTTGCAGTCATGTTTCAAATCAACTCTACAATTCTCATCTACAGAATTACTTACAAAGACCAAAGCAAATCGTTTGACCTTCTTTGTATTCATATGTGGTAGTGCTTCTTATCCAAAGATTCAAGATGGGCAAAGAGTCCTAAGTTAAAAATTAATCATGTGTGGGCCAAATTTTATGTGTCAGTGATGCTCATTTCTCTCTAGTTGCAACCTTGAATCATGTATCAACTGGTTATGTCTCACCTCAGTATCAACTGATGCTTCATGACCTTTTTGAAAGTGATTTTTTGCACTTGTATTGATGTTCTTCTTGATGAAATCTGCTGTCAATGCTCTGACTCTGTTTGCAATTATCATTAATATCATGACAAAGTCGCCTCCAACAACCCCTATTGACTATAATATTCCTCTTGTTAACAACGCTTGACTGAGTGAGCCTGATTCCATTTTTTGTCTTGAGCTCTATAAATGTTGTAGTCTTACTGATGATCATAAATGAATCAAGTTGTGGATAGATAAAACTCCTTATGACCCTCTTGATTGATATCACAATTTGATTGAGCAGTTTGAGATTAATAGCCAACAGGGAAAAATACACTTCTCAACCTGCTGAAAATATTGAGTCCATCATATCTATCAATGTTCCAGAAGGAAACCCATCAACATACCTTTGGTTGAATCTGATGACAGTCCACTTACCTCTGATGACGTTTCATATATTTATGCTTCTGGAATAACAAGAAAATCTGGGAATGTCAATCTCACTGTCTCAAAATAAAAGACAAGCTCACATCTACTTTTGGACCCATGTAAGTTCCAATTTGTACCACCAGACTCTTGCACAAGTAACTCAAGAACAAGATATTCTAATATTTGGAATGAGATTGTGGATTCCTTATCAAATTTTTCATTAAGCACTCCCTACCATTGAAGACTTACTTGCAAGTCTTCTCTACACAATTTTAACTTTTCTACCAATGACTGTGGATACAGTAGCTCTTTCACTGAAATCTTTGTAACTGGAGTCCATCAATTCCCTTTTTGAAAAAAGCAAGTCTAAAGTAATTAATTAGCATAATCCTAACTGGCACATCCACAAACAGACCATTTTGTGGATAAATATTTGAAAGAAGCTAAAATTGAAATCATATTGAGTGGTTTAGGATTAAGACAACACAGATAAAATTAATGATTCATGGAATTTGAGCCTAAAATTTCGAGCTATTTCCCAATGGAATGGCAAAGAAAATCAAAGCCTGCTTTTGTGTTTATGGTGACCACCAGTGGAAATGGGTGAATTTCTTTGAGATCTATGTCTTTATTTTCAAATAAACTGCTGTTCTGCTGATTAAACCTAATAGGTCTAATGTTAAGGCAAGCTGATGTTAATGTCACTTTTTTCATGCTCCTCTTATAAAAGACGAGAAAGTCTATCTCAAAGTGCTGCTTGGTTTCAAAAAGCAAGTTTTTAGTGCAAAACACTAGTTATGAGTTTCAAGAAATACTTTATGGTTTCCATCAGAGACTTGTAACATCTATAGTATCACTATGAAGCTTAAAAATTTTCTTTAATCTTCTGCTCTTTTGATTACTGACCATTGAAAAGAAAGTCATTTCTCAATACCATCTGCTATTTTGATCATAAGAAATATGAAGGATATTTTTGACCTTGCCATCCAGTCAAATGATTGAGGTGTTGACTTAGAGGAAGAGGAAAATTCTGCTAGATTTTTTAGGGGTTACATCAAGTGTGAACCTAGGACTGGTCTCAACATGACACAAAAAGGATTGATCAAGTTTGTGTTGGAAACTCTTGGCCTTGATGTTGGAAATGAAATTTTTTTGATATGGTTGATTGTTGTAAAATGTCATGATAATATATTTTTCTCTCCATCTTGTTTTGTTCTACAATTGGTTGAAGTCATCGTATTGACATCATCATGATGATTGCAGCATGTTGTTGGCTGTGTGATGACATCATTTTGTCAACATTGTTGTGGCTTCAACTTCATCTTGGCTATCTTTGGGGCTGCCTTGTAATAGTTATTATATCATCACAATGTTGATTTTTTCAGATGGATGCATGACATCATGATTCAACAACTGCAGCATATCCATGGTAATCACAATGATATGAACCAGAGTAAGTGCTAGGACTATGAGAGTGATAGCGATGGTAAGCTGGGATGCAGCTGTAAAAACAACTAAGCAAACAGCAGCATACTTTACTGATGTGATATGACTCATTCACAGAAGAACAATTACAATCATGTGATGCATTGCCATGGTCATGGCAATCATCTCCATGGGTTGATGGGTGTTGCAAACAATTATTTTTGTTTTAACTCAAAGTGGTTGCAATATGCAAACCAGTGGCAATTTAGAGATGCTTGAATTTAGCTCATTGAGGAAAGATGACTTCTGCAGAGCAAAAACCATATGCATTAAATGAGCAGGTGCTCTTGCAGATGGAGCTGATACAGTTCATTATTTATGCATTGGTTAAGTAAATGAAGGGATCTTTTAGAATATTTCTAGGTATGTAATAAAAACAGAACAGTTGCAAACATTTTGAAGCACATATTTTTGTCTTTGGATTTTGAAGGAAATTAATTGAAATACAGTCATGATTATTGCAAGAAGGTAGTAAAAATTTAATCACTTTCATCAAGGGGGGGGTTAATTTTAGTATGTGTGGAGGTATAAGTAGAGCTGGGTTACAAGTTACAATTAATCAATTTTGTTTGGAATCATATTATTGATACAGTAGTACAAGAGCATCAGCTGTGATTAAATCATTAGTAATTGGCACATATCTGATCTTTGTTGAATGGTGATTGCTTACTTATAATTCATATCAATCACCAATCAAGGTAAAACAGCAATTTGTGCAAAAAATATTTATCACTCTTGATTATCTTGTAATATTACTATTACTGTTAATATGTTTAGAAAATTAGCTCTGAGTTTATTTTCAACACAAGCCAGTTTGTCCAGATGGAGATTAAAGTTAGGTGCTTGACTGTTCAAGCCTGTTCACTCTTTTATGGACAACCCTTCAGCCAAGATTAGGTTCTATGACCTCATGGATACAGGGATAATCCTTCACAAATTTTCCGCTTCTCCAATTGAAAAATCACATTACAAAGTCATCATGCTGTTGGACTTCTATTACTTTTATTCCTATTGGCATTCCATAAAAACAGCCTGAGACAATGAATCAATCAAGCTATTTCACCCCATTACCAAAGATAAAATGTTGCATTCACCCAAGTCCAAAATGTCAGACATATCTTGTCATAATTATTGGAAACAGAAAGCCAATAAAACAAATATTTCACAGCAATTCAAATTGCTATAGCTACCACATTTGCTACTGATACAGAAAAAAGAACAGATGGAGCACAAATACAGCCAGCAATTCAATCTCAACAAACCACTGCCAAAAATTGGAACTCCAATCTTGTCTGTTCCAATCAATT
>JACCDI010242063.1_pt1 | contig 14864 bp, 15 predicted proteins | sample 7442791 | NCBI WGS metagenome assembly JACCDI01 (sample SAMN15323434, study PRJNA562643) | freshwater metagenome | isolation source: river surface water | place: USA:Blue River Watershed | collected 2017-08-15 | reverse complement strand
TGCCATACGTTTCGTAGGCCAGCTGGTAGCCACGGATCTGCGCGCCGCTTTGCAGGGGCAGCGGCGCGTCAAACGTCATCGACTGTGGGGTGGCAACAAAACTCATGGCAACAAAGAAAAAACCCGGTGACGCCAAAGAAGCGGGACCGGGTGGACAGGCCTCTTTAGCTGCATTTCTTGGGGTCTTCTCAGACCCCCGCGCCCGCAAGCTGGAGCAAATCGGCGCTGGGGTTAGTATAAGTCACACCACTTTGGAGCGCAGCATGCCCGACACCGACAGCCTCAACGCCTACACCCCGGTCGAGATCGCTCGCCGCGTCGAGGCTGCTGGCGAAACCAAGGCCCGCATGGCCTTGCTGCCGCTGGCCATGCTCAGCGTGCTGGCCGGGGCTTTCATTGGCCTGGGCGCCATGCTTTCGGTGCTGGTGCGCGCCGATGCCAGCCTGGGCTTTGCCGCCAGCACCTTCTTGAGCGGGCTGGTGTTCTCGCTGGGCCTCTTGATGGTGGTGGTGGCGGGTGCCGAACTTTTTACCGGCAACAACCTCCTGGTCATGGCCTGGGCCGACGGACGCATCAGCACCCAGCAAGTGTTGCGCAACTGGGGCGCGGTCTGCCTGGGCAACCTGGTGGGTGCCGTGGGCCTGGCCTGGTTGGTGTGGGCCAGCGGGCACACCGGCATGAACGCGGGCGCCGTGGGTCAGAAAGTGGTGCAAATCGCCCTGGCCAAACAAGACCTGCCGCTGTGGACCGCTTTTTGGCGCGGCATGCTGTGCAACATCCTGGTGTGCATGGCCGTGTGGATGGCCATGGGCGGGCGCAGCGTGATGGACAAGGCCGTGGCGGTGATGTTCCCGGTCATGGCTTTTGTGGCGGCCGGGTTTGAGCACAGCATCGCCAACATGTACCTCATGCCCCAGGCCATGCTGCTGCAAGCCAGTGGCGTGCTGGCCGATGGCCCAGCCGTGACCCTGGCGGGCATGCTGGGCAATTGGCTGCCCGTGATCGCAGGCAACCTGGCGGGCGGTGCGGTGCTGGTGGGCGGGGTGTACTGGGCGATCTACCTGCGCCAGCCGCGCAACTGACTCAACCCCCGAGCAGGGCCAACACGCCCAACACCGCAAAAATCAGCGCCGAGACCTTGTGCACCAGGGCGATCGGCACGCGCCGCGTGATCGCATCGCCCAGCCAGACCACTGGCGCATTGGCCAGCATCATGCCCAGCGTGGTGCCCGCCACCACCCAGGCCCAGGCCTGGTACTGCGCCGCGAGCATGACGGTGGCGATCTGCGTCTTGTCGCCCATCTCGGCCAGAAAGAAGGCCACCACCGTCGTCATGAACACGCCCATGCGCGGCGCATCCTGACCTTCATCCTCGTCGAGTTTGTCCGGAATCAGCATCCACACCGCCATGCCTATAAAGGACGCCGCCAGCACCCAGCGCAGCACATTCGGCCCCAGCACCGTGGTGACCCAGCTGCCCACAGCCCCCGCCAAGGCATGGTTGGCCAGTGTGGCCACCAAAATGCCCAAGACGATGGGCCAGGGTTTGCGATAGCGGGCGGCCAGCACCAGCGACAAAAGTTGCGTCTTGTCGCCCATTTCGGCCAGGGCGACGATGCCGGTAGAGATCAGAAAAGCTTCCATACTGCCTGCGCACGCCTTGCGTACCAGAAAACAAAAACCTGGATTCTAGTTTTAACCCTTCTCGCACCAGCTCGGCACAAAATTTGCATTGCTTTGGTGCATGCCGGTGCTCGTCGTCTTGACGCACCAAACTCAACCTCTATTTCCCCAAAACATCTCATGGATGCACTAAAACAGGGCGCAGACGCGCTATTCATCTTGCTGGGCGGCATCATGGTACTGGCCATGCACGCCGGTTTTGCCTTTCTGGAACTGGGCACCGTGCGCAAGAAAAATCAGGTCAACGCACTGGTCAAGATCCTGGTGGACTTCTCCATCTCGACCGTGGTCTATTTCATGGTCGGCTACGGCGTGGCCTATGGCACCGGCTTTTTTGTGGGTGCCGAACAGCTGGCCGCCAAAAACGGCTACGAGCTGGTCAAGTTCTTCTTTCTGCTGACTTTTGCGGCCGCCATTCCGGCGATCATCTCGGGCGGCATTGCCGAGCGTGCCAAGTTCTGGCCGCAACTGATCGCGACCGCCGTGATCGTCGGCTTTGTCTACCCCTTCTTTGAAGGCATTGTCTGGAACCAGCACTTTGGCGTACAGGCCTGGATCAAGGCCCTGACGGGCGAAGAGTTCCATGACTTTGCCGGCTCCGTGGTAGTACACGCTGTGGGCGGCTGGATCGCACTGCCCGCCGTGCTGCTGCTGGGCGCCCGCTACAACCGCTATCGCAAGGACGGCGCCATGTCGGCCCATCCACCGTCAAACATCCCTTTCCTGGCCCTGGGCGCCTGGATCCTGATCGTGGGCTGGTTCGGCTTCAATGTGATGAGCGCGCAAACGCTGGACAAAATTTCGGGCCTGGTCGCCGTCAACTCGCTCTTGGCCATGGTGGGCGGCACGCTGGTGGCGCTGCTGATGGGCAAGAACGACCCCGGTTTTGTACACAACGGCCCCTTGGCCGGCCTGGTGGCCGTGTGTGCAGGCTCCGACCTGATGCACCCCTTTGGGGCCTTGGTGGTGGGTGGCGTGGCAGGCGCTTTGTTCGTGGTCATGTTCACGCTCACACAAAACAAATGGAGGATCGATGACGTCCTGGGCGTGTGGCCACTGCACGGCCTGTGCGGCACCTGGGGGGGCATTGCCGCCGGCATCTTCGGTTCGCAAGCATTGGGCGGCCTGGGCGGCGTGAGCCTTCAGGCACAGCTGATCGGCACCGGCATGGGCGTAGCCTGGGCTGTGCTGGGCGGTGCCGTGGTGTACGGCGTGCTCAAGGCCACCGTAGGCCTGAAACTGAGCGCCGAAGAGGAGTACGACGGCGCCGATCTGTCGATTCACAAGATCAGCGCCACGCCCGATCGTGAGGTCAGCTGGTAAGTTCCGGGGCCTGAATCCACCCAGGCCTTTGCGGTGACAGGGATTGCCCCGGTTTGGCAATTTGCGTTTATCGCGCATAATGTTTCGGCGCTGTGGCTTGCCACGGTGTTTTTGCGGTGATCAGGTCAGTTTCGCTTCCCATTCGGGTTTTCTCAGCGCTTTCGGCACTCCATCGCTTGTTTTTCTGTTTTGAGGAGTCCCTTGATGGGCAACAAACTTTACGTCGGCAACCTGCCCTATTCGGTGCGCGACGATGATCTGCAACAGGCCTTCAGCGCTTTCGGTCAAGTCACCAGCGCCAAGGTCATGATGGAGCGCGACACTGGCCGCTCCAAAGGTTTTGGTTTTGTCGAGATGGGCAGCGATGCCGAAGCGCAAGCTGCCATCGAAGGCATGCACGGCCAGGCCCTCGGCGGCCGCAACGTGGTGGTCAACGAAGCACGCCCCATGGAACCCCGTCCTCCCCGCAGCGGTGGCGGCGGCTTCGGTGGCCCGCGCCGTGAAGGCGGTGGCTACGGCGGCGGTGGCGGTGGCGGCTACGGTGGTGGTCGCCGCGAAGGCGGTGGCGGCTATGGCGGCGGCGAAGGTGGCGGCGGCGGTTTCCGCAGCCCCTACGGTGCCGGCCCCCGTGGCGGCGGCCGCCGTGAAGGCGGCGGTGGCGGCTACGGTGGTGGCAACAGCTACTGATCCGCGCAGCGACTGTGCAACAGAAAAGGCCCCTCGGGGCCTTTTTCTTTGGGCGCTTCTTTGGCTGTTTCAGACGCTTTTTTGTGCACTTGTCAGGTCAGCCTTGCAGGCGCTTACGCGCCTCAGCGCGATCGCTCTGAAGCTTGCGGCAGCAAGACGCCTCGCACGCGGCCAGCCAGCTGGTACTGGCCCGTCTTCATGTCGAAGTCCAGATTTTGCGCATGGAAGCGGTCTTGGTCACGCCAGATCTCAACCGACTCGTCCGATCTCAGCTTTTGCGCCTTGGTCCAGGCCACCAGTCGCTCGCCTCGGAACTCCATCTTGGGTGTACTGCCGTGTGCCGGGCTCACCACGTGCACTTGGCCCATCAGGGTCAAGCGCTCGCCGTCGCCCGTGGCGATGGCGCGACGGGCGGTGCCGGTCACCTCCACGCCCGATTCGTGTACGACCACAAACTTCACGCCATCGATGTGCAATTCGTCCGTGTCGGGGTAGTGACGGGCTTTTTGCCCGCCTACCTGCCGGATCCGCCGACCCTGGGCGTCAAACACCTGGGTGGAGAAATTTTCGAGATGGTAGTCCGGGTCTTTGCGCACCGGTTTGTCACCGCCGCCGGCCCAAACCTCGGGCATGGAGCGCACCAGCCACCAGCTGCCCATGGCCAGCAAAGCCATGACGAGCAAGGGCAGATACAGCGTGAGGCGGTCGAGTGCATCGCGCAGCGGACGCACAGCGTTCATGCCGAAGCGCCTTTGTGCGCCGACACACCCACCTGGGCCAATAAGCGCGCATAGTGGCCGCCCGCCACCAGCAACAGACCGCAAAAGGCGCGGGCAGCGCCTTCGCCGCCACGCTCGGCCGTCACATGGTGGGCAATGGCTTTGTTTTGTGCATGCGCGTTGGCGGGTGCACAGGCAAAGGCCACGCGCTGCATGACCGGCAGGTCAGGCCAGTCGTCGCCCATGGCGGCGGCTTGCGACCAGTCCAGGCCCAGCTCGGCCAGAAAGGCTTGCGCTGCGGGGTGTTTGTCTTCGGTGCCAAAGCGGGCATGCGTGATGCCCAGCGCCTTCATGCGCAAGCGCAGCGGCGCCGAGTCGCGGCCGGTGATGACCACCGGCGTAATGCCTGCCTGCTGCAAGAGCTTGAGCCCTTGTCCGTCCAGCACCGAAAAACGCTTGAGCGATTCGCCTTCGCCATTGAAGTAGAGGCCACCGTCGGTCAACACGCCATCCACATCGAAAAACACCACGCGAATGCCCTGCGCCTGCAGCAGCAACTCCGGCGGGTAGTTCAGCACGGGCTCCAGCGTTTGCATCAGATCACCTTGGCCCGCATGAGGTCGTTGCTGTTGATGGCGCCGCACAACACGCCTTGCGCGTCCACCACCAGGATGCTGGTGATGCGGTGCTGCTCCATCATTTCGGCGGCTTCGACCGCCAGCGCGTCCTGCGAGATGGTGCGCGGGCCAGCACGCATCACCTGGCCCGCCTGCATGGCGCGCAGGTCCTGGCCTTGTTCGATCAGGCGGCGCAGGTCACCATCGGTGAAAATGCCCACCGGGCGTCCGACCTCGTCCACCACGGCCGAGGCCCCCAAGCCCTTGCGGCTCATCTCTTGCATCAACGCGGTGAAGCCGGTTTGTGGGCTCACGCGCGGCACCTCGTCGCCTGCGCGCATCACGTCGCTCACATGCGTGAGCAGGCGGCGGCCCAACGAACCGCCAGGGTGCGAGCGCGCAAAGTCTTCGGGTTTGAAGCCGCGCGCATCCAGCAAGGCCACGGCCAGCGCATCGCCCAGCGCCAGCTGCACGGTGGTGCTCGCGGTGGGGGCCAGGTTCAGGGGGCAAGCCTCCTTTTCGACCGAGCTGTCGAGCACCACATCGGCATGGCGGGCCAACGAGGACTGCAGGCCACCGGTCATGGCGATCAGGGGCACGCCCTGTCGCTTGAGCACCGGCAGTATGGCGACGAGCTCATCGCTTTCGCCACTGTTGGAAATCGCCAGCACCACATCGACCACCTGGATCATGCCCAAGTCACCATGGCTGGCCTCGGCCGGGTGAACAAACAGGGCAGGCGTACCGGTGGAGGCCAGTGTGGCCGCAATCTTGCGCCCGATGTGCCCACTTTTGCCCATGCCGGTCACAACCACGCGCCCCTGCACCTGCAGCATCATCTGCACCGCCTGCACAAAACGGTCATCGAGTCGGGCCTTGAGGCTTTGCAGCGCTTGCGCCTCGATGTCGAGCGTGTCGCGGGCCAGTTGCAGCAGTTGGGGGGCAGAAAGGGTCATGCGGTCGATTTTATCGAGCACCTTGCCCGGCGGGGTTATGACACAGGGTAAACAAGGCCCAAATACCCCCGCAGCCACTCTGAAACCGGCACATTCCGTTGGTAGGATCAAGCCATGAATGCCTTGGAGTTGACCCTGCTGTACCTGCTGGCCGCCGTGCTGGGCGTGGTGGCTTGCCGCATGCTGCGCCTGCCGCCCATGCTGGGTTACCTGGCCGTGGGCGTGCTGATCGGCCCCAATGCACTGGCCTTGGCGCAAAACTCGGCGGGCGTGCAACACCTGGCCGAGTTCGGCGTCGTGTTCCTGATGTTTGTGATTGGACTGGAATTCAACCTGCCCAAGCTGCGCGCCATGCGCCGTCATGTGTTTGGTCTGGGCTTGTGGCAGGTGGTGCTGACGCTGCTCATCGTGACGGTGGCCTCGCTGTTTTTGGCCACACTGGCCCCCACACTCTGGAGGATGGAATGGCAAACGGCCCTGGCATTGTCCGGCGCCATGGCCATGAGCAGCACCGCCATCGTGGTCAAACTCATGGCCGACCGGCTGGAGCTGGAGTCAGAGCACGGCAAGCGCGTCATGGGCGTGCTGTTGTTTCAGGACCTGGCCGTGGTGCCGCTGCTGGTGCTGATTCCGGCCCTGGGTTCACCCGCCAACGAAATGGCCTGGGAACTGGGCAAGGCAGGCCCCAAGGCCGCTGTGTTGTACACCTTGCTGTTGACCGGTGGGCAGCGCCTCATGCGCTGGTGGCTCACGCTGGTGGCCCGGCGCAAAAGCGAAGAGCTGTTTGTGCTCAACCTGCTCTTGGTCACGCTGGGCCTGGCCTGGCTGACCGAGCTGGCGGGCCTGAGCCTGGCGCTGGGGGCGTTCATTGCCGGCATGCTGATCTCGGAGACCGAATACAAGCACCAGGTGGAGCTGGACATTCGACCCTTCCACGACGTGCTGCTGGGCCTGTTTTTCATCACCATCGGCATGCTGCTGGACTGGCACATCGTGCTGCAACGCTGGCCACTGGTCTTGCTGCTGCTGACGCTGCCGGTGCTGTTCAAACTGGCGCTGGTGGCCGGTCTGGCCAAAGCCTATGGCGCCAGCAGTGGCGTGGCTTTGCGCACCGGCCTGTACCTGGCGCAGGCGGGCGAATTCGGTTTTGTGCTGCTCACACTGGGCTCGCAAAACGGCATCATCCCGCCGCACCTGCTCAACCCGGTGCTGGCCAGCATGGTGCTGTCAATGCTGGCCACGCCTTTCATCGTGCTGCACAGCAACACCCTCGTGATGAAACTGGTGGCCAGCGAATGGCTGCAGCAGTCGCTGCAGATGACCACCATTGCCCGCAAGTCCATCAACTCCAGCGGGCACGTCATCATCTGCGGCTACGGCCGCACGGGCCAAAGCCTGGCGCACATGCTCGACCAAGAGGGCATTCCCTGCATGGCGCTGGACCTGGACCCCGACCGTGTGCGCCAAGCGGCGGCGGCCGGTGACTCGGTGGTGTTTGGCGACGCAGGGCGTTTGCAGTCCCTCATGGCGGCAGGCCTGGCGCGCGCCAGCGCAGTGGTGGTCACGTATCTGGATGTGCCCGCGGCCATGAAGGTGCTGGGCCATACCCAGAGCCATGCCCCCCAAGTGCCGGTGATCGTGCGCACCAAGGACGACCTGGACCTTGAAAAACTTCAGCAGGCCGGCGCCACTGAAGTCGTGCCCGAAGCGCTCGAAGGCTCGCTCATGCTGGCCAGCCATGCCCTGGCGCTGGTGGGGGTGCCCATGCGCCGCGTGATTCGGGCCGTGCAAGACCAGCGCGATGCGCGCTACAACCTGCTCAAGGGCTACTTTCATGGCCATGACGATGACACGCTCGAAGAGGCCGAGCACGAGCGTCTGAGCACCTTGACCTTGCCACTGGCCTCACCCTGGCTGGGCAAAACCGTGCTGGACTTGAACTTCCATGCCATGGGCGTGCGGCTGGTCAACCTGCGACGCGCCAACGGCAAAACCGAAGCCGTGCACGACCAGACCGAATTGCACATGAACGACACCCTGGTGATCTCCGGCACACCCCGCAAACTGGCCATTGCCGAAAACAAACTTCTCAAAGGCTGACCCCATGACGGCAATGAACGTCCACGACTTTCTCAAGGCCCACATCCGCACCGTGCCCGATTGGCCCGCGCCAGGCGTTCAGTTTCGGGACATCACCCCTTTGTTGCAGGATCCATGGGTTTTTCGGGTGCTGATCGATGCTTTCGTTCACCGTTACATGGACCCGGCTCTGCGCCCCGATGTGGTGGCCGGGCTGGATGCACGGGGCTTCATTCTTGGCTCGGTCGTGGCCTATGAGCTGGGTCTGGGATTTGTGCCCATTCGCAAAAAGGGCAAGCTGCCCTTCACCACGGTAGAAGAAACCTTCTAGCTTGAATACGGCAGCGCCACCGTCGAGCTGCACACCGATGCCGTCCGCCCTGGCCAACGAGTTCTGCTCATTGACGACCTGATCGCCACCGGCGGCACCATGATGGCAGGCAAACGCTTGCTCGAAAAACTCGGTGCCACAGTCATGGAAGGCGCTGCGATCGTTGACCTGCCCGAACTGGGCGGGTCAAAGCGCTTGCGCCAAAGCGGTCTGCAGCTCTTCACACTGGTCGAATACGAAGGCCACTGACACGCCCCCTCAGGATTTGCCTCGCACCTGTCTGGCAATCACCCGACCGAGCACCACCATGCCCAGAGCCGACACGGTGTAAGCCCAGTCCAGCCCACCACGGTCCACGGTTTGGGCAACCAACAGCACGCCCGTGGACTGCCCAAAAAACAGCATGCAGGCAAACAGTGTGACGGCGCTGCCTCGGGCCTCGGGTGCCATTTGCGTGGCCTGGGTCTGCAAGGTGTTGTGCAGCATGTAAAAGCCCAGGCCCGAACTGACGCAACCCAGCGCAGCCAGCGCGACATGCTGCGTCCAGGCCAGCAGCAGCAAACCCAGTGCCACCAGCGTGCTGCCCAGGCGGGCCAGCCCACGCTCGCCCAGCCAGCCCAGCCAGCGTCCGGCCAACTGGCTGTAGCCCAGCCCACCCAGCCCGTACAGGGCCATCAGCCCACCGGCCAGCGCGGTGTTCAGACCAAAGTGCTGCACCAGCTGGCTGGGCACAAAGGCCAGGGTGCCAAACGCCAGTGCACCTTCGATGCAGGTGACCGTCAGCACCCAGCGCACACGCGCCATGCGCAGTAACGCCAGACCACTGAGTGCCTGCTGCCAATACGAACCTTCTGTTTGCAGAGCCACCGCACGGCGCTGCGGCCCCATGCGCGCAAACAGCAAAATGCAGGCGACAGCAAACATGCACGACAGCACCCCGAACGCGCTGCGCCAACCCAAGGCCTGCGCCGCCCAACCGCCAAACCACTGGCCAGCCATCATGCCAGTCACGGTGGCACTCATCAGCTTGGCCAAGGTTTCCTGGCGGCGCTCGTAGCTGACCTGGTCACCCAGCCAAGCCATGCTCAGGGGAATAATGCCCGCCGCACTGGCCCCCATGGCGGCACGCGCCACCACCAACCACTGAAAATCGGTCATGGTCGCCGTGACGGCACTGAACACCGCGCACCCCAGCACTGCCGCATTGATCACGCGCAGCTTGCCCACCCGGTCCCCCAAAGGGCCGTAAAACAGCTGTAAACAACCATAGGCCACTGCAAAGGCAGAAATGACACGCGAGGCCTCACCCACGCTGACCTGGAATTCGGTGGCCAGCGCCACCAGCATGGGGTCACACACACGCATCGACGCCATGGAAGTGAAAGCCGCCAGGCTGATCAGCCACAAACCGGGAACACGGGAAGAAGACATGGCTTCAGGAACAGATCAAGGTCACTTGCCAATGCAGAAGCTGGAAAAGATCACACCCAGCAAATCATCGGCGCTGAACTCGCCGGTGATCTCGTTGAGGGCGTTTTGCGCTTGGCGCAGCTCTTCGGCCAGCAGGTCCAGGCTTTGCGCTTGCGCGGTCAGGTGCAAATGCGCCAATTCCAGGTGTTCGCGCACGCGCTGCAAGGCCTGCACATGCCGCTCGCGGGCGATGCAGAGGCCTTCGCTGGCCTGCTGCCAACCAGCTTCGTGCAACAGGCGCTGGCGCAAAATCTGGAGGCCATCGCCGGTTTTGGCCGAGAGCACCACCCCTTCACGGCTCTGGGCTTGCGCTGCATCGGCCTTGTTCCAGATGTCGATGACGGGCACCGCACCCGACAGGCGATGCACCAGCGTGTCGGCAATTTCACGGTCGGCGGCTGCATAGACGGCATCGTGTGCACGTGTGAGGTCGTGCAAAAACAGTACGGCATCGGCCTGCTCAATCTGCCCCCAGGCACGCGCAATACCGATGCGTTCGACCGCGTCAACGTCTTCACCTTCGCGCAAACCCGCCGTGTCTACGACATGCAGCGGCACGCCTTCGATCTGAATGGTTTGCTGCACCACATCGCGCGTGGTACCTGCAATGGGGGTGACGATGGCGAGTTCCGCCCCGGCCAGCGCATTGAGCAGCGAGCTTTTGCCCGCATTGGGCTGGCCTGCGATCACCACGCGGATGCCTTCGCGCAGCAATGCCCCCTGGCGTGTGCGCTGCAACACCTGCGCCAGCCGCGCCTGCAAGCGATCAAGCTGGCCTTGCGCATCGGCCTTTTGCAAAAAGTCGATTTCTTCTTCTGGAAAGTCCAGCGTGGCTTCGACCAACATGCGCAAGTGAATCAAGGCCTCGCGCAACTCGGCGATCTCACGCGAAAACTCGCCCGCCAACGAACGGCTGGCGCTGCGTGCCGCCGCTTCGGTGCTGGCATCGATCAAATCCGCAATCGCCTCGGCTTGTGCCAGGTCGATCTTGTCGTTCAGAAAGGCGCGCTCCGAAAATTCGCCCGGCTGGGCCACGCGCAGGCCTGCCAGCACAGGCTTGCCTGTGGTCGCATCCAGCTCGGCGGCAGCCTGCAGACAACGCTGCACCAACAACTGCAGCACCACCGGCCCGCCGTGGGCCTGCAACTCCAGCACGTCTTCGCCGGTGAAAGAATGCGGCGAAGGGAAGTGAAGGGCCAGGCCATGGTCAATCGCACTGCCATCGGCATCGCGAAACGGCAGATAGCTGGCTTCGCGGGGCTTGAGGTCGCGACCGCACAAGACGCGCACCAACGCGCCGATGCCCCGCCCCGACACGCGCACAATGCCGACCGCGCCGCGACCAGGAGCGGTGGCGATGGCGACGATGGGTTCGTGGTGGCGGGCGAGCATGGCGGGATTTTGCAAGAAACAAGGGCCGCTCACGCGGCCCTTGTTTTCCACTGCGCTCAGGTTACTTGAACTTGGGCAGATTGAACTGCGGCGGCACACCCATGCGTGTGTTGATGATCCACTGCTGGGCAATCGACAAGACGTTGTTGGTGATCCAGTAGAGCACCAGACCGGCCGGGAAGAAGAAGAACATCACACTGAACACCAGCGGCATGATCCACATCATCTTGGCTTGCATCGGGTCCGGCGGTGCGGGGTTCAGGGCCGTTTGCAGCAGTGTGGTCAAAGTCATCACAATGGGCAGGATGAAGAAGGGGTCGGGCGCCGACAGGTCCACGATCCAGCCCACCCATGGGGCGTGGCGCATCTCGACGCTGGACAGCAGCACCCAGTACAAGGCGATGAACACCGGGATCTGGATCAGCATGGGAAAGCACCCCCCCATAGGGTTGACTTTCTCCTCGCGGTAGATCTTCATCATCTCCATCTGCATCTCTTGCGGTTTGTCTTTCAGACGCTCGCGCATTTCCATGATGCGGGGGTTGATGGCCTTCATCTTGGCCATGCTGGCGTAAGCCTTGGCATTGAGCCAGTAGAAGGCGATCTTGAGCAGCAGCACCAGCGCCATGATCGCCCAGCCCCAGTTGTGCAGCAGGGCGTAGAGCTGATCGAGCAACCAGTACAGCGGCTTGGCCAGCATGGCCAACCAGCCATAGTCTTTGAGCAGCTCCAGGCCAGGGGCAAGGGCTTCAAGCTTCTTTTCTTCTTGCGGGCCAACGTAGAGCTGAGTGTCGATGGCCTTGCTCTGACCAGGCGCCACTTCGCCCAAAGGCGCAATCATGCCCACCGCATAGAGGTTGGTGTCGACCTTGCGGACAAAGTTCTCGCGCTGCACACCCTCGCCCAACAGCCAGGCCGAGGCGAAGTAATGCTGCACCATGGCCACATAGCCATTGGGGGAGGCTTTGTCGACTTCAGCCTTGTTCTTTTCGATGTCGGAGAACTCGACTTTGTGGTATTTCTTGGCCTCGGTATACAGCGCCGGACCCGTGAAGGTGGAGTAAAAGGACGACTCGCCAGCAGGCTTGTTGCCGTCGCGCACCAGCTGCAAGTACAGCTGCGGCGACACCGCAGCTGTGCCTTTGTTGATGACTTCGTGCTTGACACCTATCGCGTAGCTGCCGCGCTTGAGCGTATAAGTCTTGACCAGTCTGACGCCACCAACTTCGTCGGATTCAAAACGCAGGGTCAATTCGTTCTTGCCATCCTTGAGTTGGCGCTCACCCGCGAAGCGCATGGCACTCTTGTGCGTGGGCAACTGGCCACCAATCAGGCCGGTCTGCGCCACATACACGCGGTCCTTGCTTTCGTCGAGCAACACAAAATTCTTCTTCTGGTCCAGCAAATCAGGGTGGGCGCGGAACTCGGCACGCACCAACGAGCCACCCTCGGTGTCAAAACGCAGCTTGTAGAGATCGGTTTCGACGTCGATCAGCTCGCGCGCTGCGGCAGGCGCTGCCGTAGCAGGCACCTGCGCCGGACCGGCGGGCGCAGCACTGGCCGTGGGTACGGCGGCCGAAGCCGCAGGCGCTTTGGCGGCGGCGGTCGGCGTTTTGGGAAAGAAGGTGGCCTGGTGGCCATTGTGGATCTGCCACTGGTCCCACAGCAGGACCATGGAGAAGCCAAAGATCACCCAGAGGATGGTACGGCGAATGTCGCTCATGAAGACTTCCTGGACGAAGGAGATAACAAACGGGTAAAGAGGCGAGGCGCCTCATCGGGAACAGGGTCATGACCACCGGCACACCACGGGTGACAGCGCACCAGGCGGGCCACCGTCAAATAACTGCCCCTGGCAGCGCCGTACTTTTCAAGCGCCTGCAGCGAATACGCCGAACAAGTGGGCTCAAAACGGCAGGCAGAGCCGATCGACGGACTCAGCAGCAGCCGGTAGGCTCGCACCAAGCCCATGAGCAGGCGCCGCATCATGCTTTGATCCCACGTTCAAACAATTGCTCCAGCTCCTGACGCACGGCCATTTTGAGCTGGTCGGATGTCGCGCTGATGAATTGCTTGCGATCGAACGTGGCACGCAGGCGCACAACATGGGCGGCCCGAGTAAGGCGATCGGCAAAGCCGCCGCTCACGGCGTAGATCTGGCGCTTGATGGTGTTGCGTGTGACCGCACGGCGAGCCCAGCGCTTGGGCACCATGGCCCCTATCCAGACGCCATCCAAGACAAAAAGGGCCTGCGCCGCTTCGGGTGCAGGCCCTGCCGTTTCGACCTTGGAAATATCTGCGCGTGCCATCAGAGGCAAGCGATGCAAGGCGAAATGCGTGGTGCGCGAAATCGTGCCACCAGCCAAGGTGGCCTGAAACTGTGGGCGCGTCTTCAGACGGTGCACGGCAAACAGGCCTTGGCTGAAGCTGCCAGCAAACCCGAAGGTGCGCCCGCAGCGGCAACGATCATTAGACAGCCAGACGCTTGCGGCCCTTGGCGCGACGTGCGTTGATCACGGCGCGGCCACCGCGGGTCTTCATGCGGACCAGGAAACCGTGGGTACGGGCGCGACGGGTTTTGGAAGGTTGGTAAGTGCGTTTCATGACAATTCCTTGGCGCTCCTGCTAAAAAATCAAAGGGGAAACCAAGCACAAGCCAAGCCACCCGCTTTTTTGGAGCGAAGCCCATGATTATCGCAAACTTTGGCCCCATCGGCAAGCCCACCCCAAAAACAGGCGTCACCACCCCACCTCTAGCCACCCGTGAAGACCATGAGCCGAACCGGTCATTTGTGGTTTATGATGGGCGCCCACGCACCCTTCCGACCTGTGGATAAGCTCTTGATAATTCAAGAACCACCGCGCCGGATGCAACAACTGTCCACAACAAGAACGCCAACATGCCCGAGGGAATGTCCCCCGATTCCAACCCAGACACCAGCCCCGCCCTGTGGCAGGCCTGCTTGGACGAACTGTCACAGGAACTGCCCGAACAACAGTTCAACACCTGGATCAAACCCCTGCAGGCGCAAGTCAATCACGGGCAGGACAAAGTGACCCTTTTTGTGGCCAACCGCTTCAAAATGGATTGGATCCGCACCCAGTACGCGCAAAAACTGGCCCAAATTCTGGAACGCCTGCAAGGCCAACCGATTCAGGTCGAATTGGCACTGACCCCCCGCGAAGCACCGGCCAGAGCGGTACGCCCAACACCCACCGCCCTTTCGCCCACCAGCCCCGAGCGGCTGGATGCCCCCGAAGAATCGCCCGCACAAGCCTTCCGCAGCCGCCTGAATCCGGCACTGACTTTTGACGCCCTGGTGGAGGGCTCGGCCAACCGCATGGCGCGTGCTGCGGCCATGCATGTGGCCGGCTCGCCGGGACAACTCTACAACCCCCTGTTCATCTACGGCGGCGTGGGCCTGGGCAAGACCCACCTGATGCATGCGATCGGCAACAAGCTGCTGGCCGACCGGCCCGACGCCAAAGTTCTCTACATCCACGCCGAGCAGTTCGTTTCGGATGTGGTCAAAGCCTACCAGCGCAAGACGTTTGACGAGTTCAAGCACCACTACCACTCGCTCGATCTGCTGCTGATCGACGATGT
>JACCDI010451021.1_pt1 | contig 14869 bp, 14 predicted proteins | sample 7442791 | NCBI WGS metagenome assembly JACCDI01 (sample SAMN15323434, study PRJNA562643) | freshwater metagenome | isolation source: river surface water | place: USA:Blue River Watershed | collected 2017-08-15 | reverse complement strand
TTTCCTTAATTCTTTACCTTGTGCTAGTGAATGGATATCATCCCACAGGTCCGTGCATGGTTTTCCTGGATTCTCACTTAAATATATCTTCTTATATAATTTACTTCCTTTCGTCTTTGGGATATGCAATCTGTTATCATCTTTTAAACTCTGTAATTCTTCTTTTTTAATTCTCCATCCGGACTTTGGATTATATACTACACTATTAAATTCAAATTCATACATATATCCTTTCTTTAAAGGCTCTGTTACTATATGACCTAATGCGTAATTTCCTCTTTCATCACTATGATTATAAGAATTTTTTAAATATTTTTCATCTTTAGATTGATAAACTAAGTTGAATATTGGTTTTTTTGAATTACTACATTTAAATATGATATCAATAGTAGCTCCTAATTTATTTTTAACATTGTTTTTGGACCTACACCTTTTCCAAAATATTGGTTGTATATTACTAAAATTTTCTCTCAAAATCTTTTCAGGAATAAACATTCTATCTGCTGAAATATGGAAAAACAAGGTCCCATCTGTTTTTAAAACTGGTAAACATAATTCTATAACCTTCTTTATAAATTCTTCATAATCATTATCATCCCATTTATCTATAAATCCAACATCACTATCAGATGATAAAGTATATATACGATTACTATCAAATGGTGGGTCCAAATAAATAAGTTCGACACTATTTTTATCAATAGTTTTTAATACTTCCAAACAATTACCTAATATAAATTTAACGTCTTCAGATATAATTTCCATAATAATTATTATTTATAAATATTAATTTAGAATTAATTTTAAATCAATTTTTTATAATAACAAATAGTTATAAATATTTTATTATATTTTTATTATATATGAAATATACTAAAAAAAATAAACAAAAAGGTGGGTTGGGACTTTTAAAAAATAATAACGATTTTAAACAAGCGTTTGGATATTTTATACATAATTGTGAAGTTAAATTCCTATCTGCTGGTTCAAGCGGTATTATTTTTAAATGTAAATTTAAAGAATCTGATACTATGAAAACACCATATAACTCATTTAGAGCAAAAGATTTTGGTGTTCCTGTTAATGAAATAATTCTTAAAATTGTTCTTTTAAATTCTCATATAAAAGATGATAACACAAATAGTGATGATTTTAATTTTTCATACCAAATAGATATAATGAATTCTAAAAATGCTAACCAAGAAAGACCAAAATTTTTTGTTAGAGAAGTAAATAATCAAATAAAAGTTTCATTAGAAACAATGAAATATTTGGAACCATCATCACCAATAATAGTATATTCTACGTTATTTGATAACACAAATTCTATAGAATTTATTAAATTAATAAGAAGTAAATATGCTTATGGAGACCGTCGTATGTTTGATAATTTTGATTTTCATTTAAATAAACAATATATGAATCATAGAACTCAAACATTATATCCAAATAAAAGTTTTATTGGTGTTATTGCTATGGAAATGGTCTCAAGTAATTTTACAACTTTATACAATTTTTATAGTTCAAAAATTGAATTGGATAGAGAATTTAATTATTTAAAAGCTGATTTTCAGCTAGAAAAAAAAAAGTATGATGAATATACTGGAAAATATAAGTATTATCTTAATAGAGGAGATAGATTTGAAGAAGAAGCGAGAGAATCAAAAAATTTATTAGATAAACATGAGGCTGATTTAGACATTATTGTTAATAAAATAGATGAAAAATTATTAGATTTTGAGAGAAGAAACAATTTCGAATTAATAAAAAATATGGCCCGTTTCACATATTTAAATATAGCAGCTATAACAGGAATAAGTCAATCAGATTATCATTTTGGGAATTTTTTATATGACCCAATTTTTAAAGGTTATTTTAATGCTAATCCTCCACCTGTAGTAGATGTAGACAGTAATATTATCCATACTGATATAGGTGAGCTTGTTATAAATAATGAAACAAAAAAAACTGTATCATATCAAGATGACGATGATTTAATGGATGTTAGTATTATGGGTCCAAAAGAGGATGATTTGATGGATGTTAGTATTATGGGTCCAAAAGATGATGATAATTACAGCACCAAAAGTAGTAATATCCCATCAACGCCAGACGTATCACCTTATCAAATTAAAAGTCCTTTAAATGATACATCTATTGATTATTATTCAAATATGGACATGGATAATATTAATGTTTCTGTTATGAATTCAGATTCAGATACGTCAAAATCAAGTTTGAAAGGTGGAGCCAAATATAATATTGATAAAGGTAGAATGTTATTAATAGATTATGGTTATTCAAATATAATAAAACCAGAAAACCAAGAATTATTAAAAAGAGGAATGAAATTTTTCTATAATAAGGACTTATCAAAAGAATCTAAAACAATTTTGAGAGAATTGTATCAAGAATTGTTAGATATAATAACTATGACCCCGCGTAATGATAATAATGATATGTTGGCGTTTGATGATATGTATTACCATTGGTTTAATGGGTATTATTATTGTAGTATGTGTCATGATTTATTTGATATATATACACAAAACGGTATAAATAATAACGATGTTGATATGTTTATTAGTTTAATACAGGCACGAAAAAATTCAATTGATAATCTTTTATATAATGCTAAAAAACAAAATTTTCCACTAACATTTCCATTAACGAGTGATTACATTAAAGAAAAGGTATATAGCAGAGAATTAGGTTTAAAAGGTGGTGGCGAAAATAAATATGACGATTTGATAAATAAATGTTTTAGAACTATTGGATATGGTTTAAAAAGTTATGATGAATTATTAATAACATATGATTTATTACAAAAAAAAAGTAGTAAATTAATTATGGACAAACCATATAAAATGATTGATACAGTAAGTCCTTTTTTAAATACTAAAATGGGGAAAGCTTATGGAGGTAAAAAGATAAAAACAAGAAAAAATAGAAGTAAGAAATTAAATATGACTAAAAGAAAAACAATAAAAAACAAAAGAAAACAATAATTTTATTTTATATGTTTAATATATGAGTAAAACACAAAAACATATAAAATCACATAAAAACAAAACAAGAAAAAAGAAGAATAAATATATAAATAATACAAACAATCAAGTAATAATAAATTATACAGGGGATATAAAATATTTAAAAAATACAATGATTTCATCTATTTTTCTATATTTTTATGGTAATATAATGGTAAAAAATAATTATGATAAACAACATAAAAATTTAGAATTAAGTGATTCTTTTATAAATTTAAAAAAAAGTAAAAATATAATGATATTAGATTATCCAAATATAATACATACATTAAAACATCAATATGAAAAAAATGATATTGTTATAGAAAAATTCTATAATTTCATATATAGATATTTAAAGAATGGTTCAACAATATTCATTATAAGTAAGTTTTTCAATATAGATGGGTTTTGTTATGATATAAATAAAATATTTAATATAGGAAAAACCATAACAGGAAAAACCATAAACCAAAAATATTTTTTACAAGAAAAATTAAATATAATAAATATAAATTATGGAAAATATGTATCAACAAGCATAGATGATTTATTAAGTCATTTTATATGTTTCGTTATTTTTGTTTATTTATCAAATAGCAATATAAATCCAGAAAAGAAAGATAATAAAAATCAATTATTAAACAAACTTAATTTAATAACAAATGATAGACAATTATTTGATAAAAATCTTTTTGGAAAAACAGAAGATGAGATAAAAGAAAAGATTGATTATGACCATATTGAATTAGATAAATTATATTATGATACAAAAGAGAATTCATATAGAAGAAATGTAAATGTATTAGACAAATTAATAATTCAATATTTTTTAAAAGAATATGTAGTAACATTATCTAAAAACACAAAATTTCTAGATTGTAATTTGATGCTTTTGATAGAAGGGTTAATGAGAGAAAAAAACAAAAATATAAAATACAATGGTTATTCAACAAGTAATTATATAGACCCTCATTTTAATCCAAATACAATAATAGATAATTTTTCATTTAAAAAGAGATTAAATGACTATAGTTATAGTAATTTAAATGAATTACAGAGAGAAATAAAAAAGGATGATAATAAACTTCACGAAGGAATGTTTATGAAAGTATATCCTATTAAAATATGTAATCCAAGAAAAAGAATAATTGATAAAAATAATAATGAATTAAAAAAATACATATACTTATATGCTTTTATAAAATACACACAAATGAATTTACATTCAACATTTTATAATAATAAATATTATGCTGATTTTTTTGGTGGTTATGCGGTTGAAGAAATATTAAAATTATTTAAATAATAAAATACAATAACATTATGGTAATAAGTATTTTATTATTTCTTAATAATAGAAAAGAATCGTTTATATTTTTTAGTTCCATCTAATGAATAACCATCAGCTTTTCTAATAGGTTCCATTTTATAACCGTATTTATGTAATATTTGTCTGACTAAATTAATAAGAGGCCAACGTTGGTCCTTTTCAGCATTTTTTTGAACACAAGTGAAATCAGAAGTTTTGAATATTTTTTTAAGGTCAGATATATATTTTTTTACTTCTTCATATTTTTGGTCAGAAAGTAATTCGTCACGTGTAATAATTACTTCATTAATATTAGAACTAGAATCAAAAAAAATACCAATAAAGTTTAAAATTTTGATACTGATTTCGTCCATTTTGTTTTATTTTATTTATATTTTCAAAATTATTTTAAAAATCTTCGCTAAATTGAGCAATACTATATTTTTCGCCATTAAGAGCATATTTTCCAATAATAGAAGGATTTGATTTTTTAATAATAATATCTTCAGCTTTATAAATATTTTTATTGTTATCGATATAGTAAATAATACCTTGAATATCTTGTGCCCATACATCGATTTTCTGTGTAGTAACTTGACTAATTTCTTGGTCAAAATCAATAACACCGTGTGGAGTTCCTTTCATATGAGTTCCACAATATTCACATCCTTCTTTCTTTCTTCGAGTGCATTGTTGATTAGTAGCTCTTTTAGCACAGCATCTATCAAGTCCAGGAACAACATTTTTGACTCTTTTTCTTTTAGTAAAATCTTCAGGACCTAATGTTAAACGTTCATAATCATATATGTATTGTAATAGTTGATTATGAGAACCATTATTAATATTATCAGAATTATTAAGTCCTAATTGTATATATTTTTCTCTGATATTATCTTTAAAATTAGAGATATAGTGTTCTATTTTTTTGTTAATTCTTTTTTCCATTATTAATAAGTTATGTTGTATTAGTGTTATCTTTATATAGTTTAATATATTAATTAATCTTTAGTTCAATTTTTTTAAATAATAAAATAAAAAGGACTTAAAGACAACAATTTATATTTTAGTTAGACACCCATCAATTTAAAAATATCCACTACTGGGGCCTTTGGTACAATCATTTCATTAGTTTCTTCTTCATTACTCGTATCACTAAACTGTAAATTATCTAAATTACTACACTCACTTATTATTTCGACATTATTATTTTCATTATTTTCAAAAAAAGATGCAGCTTTTTGTAATTCAACATTTTCATGTTCATCATCACTTTCTTCTACTTCATTTTTATCAATAACTACCAAATCTATATTTGACTTTTCTTGTTCCTTTTCTAATTTGAGGTGGTGGTGTTGTTGTGATTCACTTTTTATACTTTTTGTTTCTGATTCTGCTTCTTCCTTCTTATTACTATTATTCTCATCGAATTTGATATCATTTGTTATTTCATCGAAAAATAACTTCAATTTTCTAGCAAACCTTTTTAAATATTTAGTATGTAATCTATGAAAAAATTGTATAAAATTCTTGTATAAATTCATTTTCTCTTTCATCATATTCACATTAAAGTTCAAAGTTATTACAAAATTATCTATATTAAAACCTTTTTGATTATTGTCCTTGTATATATTTAATTCTATTTCCTTATTTTGTATATAATCATAAATAGACGATATTACTGATATTATATTTTCATGGACCTCTTTAATAAGTCCATAATCATATTCCTTATAAGGTTCTAAATCTTTGTATTGTGGAAATATGTCTAATCTGATTGTTTCCTCTATTTTTTTATCCTTTATTTCTTCTTTTACATAAGTTTTTACTAATTTTAATAATTTATAATATTCACAATACATTCTGTTATTAATAGCCAAAAACATTCTTTTCATCTCATCATACTCAATATCAATCATTTTACTTTGAAAATTAAAAGAATCTAATCCAAAAACAAATATATTCTGATTATGGTCCTTAATAAATTTAGAATATAACTCTTTTAATACTCCTATCCTTGAAGATAAAATATCGAAAACATTTACTATATTGTTTCTTACCACAATTATATTATTAAAATCTGTTTTTAATTCATTCAACTGTTCCATTATATAAAATATGAATATATATTTTTCGAAAATAAATAAAATAAATAAAATAAATTAATATTTTAATAATATATAATAAAATGAATGATCCAGATATACATGAAAGTCTATCAACTACATCAAAAGCTATGAATAATGTTGATTGGACTGTTGAACACGAACAAATTCTTATTGAATGGGCTGATAAATCTATGTGTTATAGATGGCTTCATTCTAGAACACATATTATGTATGCTAACTTAAACGCTTGGTACACTATTCCTGTTATTGTTATGTCCACTTTAACTGGAACAGCTAACTTCGCTCAAGAAAGAGTTCCTATAGCTTATCGCGCATTTTTCTCTATGATTGTTGGAGGTATTAATTTATTAGCTGGTATTATTACAACAATACAACAATTCTTAAAAATTACTCAATTAAATGAAGCTCATCGTGTTAGTAGCATAGCGTGGGATAAATTTTATAGAAATATAAAAATTGAATTAGCAAAACACCCAGAAGAAAGATTAAATGTTATTCAAATGATTAAAATAAGTAAAGAGGAATTTGATAGATTAATGGAAACTAGTCCTAGTATTCCAGACAACATTATTTTTGATTTCAAAGATAAATTCAGGGAAACCGAATTTTATCAAGAAATTTATAAACCTGAAATTTGTGATATTTTGGTCGCAACACATAAAAATAGAAACCCTTGGTTTGATGATGAACATCAGACCAAAAAATTACACGACCATATGAAAAATTTACAATTGAGAGAAATCAAAAATAAAAAGAATGATGAAATGAATGTTTTCATGGTTAATAATTTCAAAAAAAGTTTCTTTAATATTAATAATAGAGAACCTCTTGAGAACGAAATTATTGATAATTTGAAAGATACAATGGATGCACAAACAATTAAAGAAATTTTAATCAAATTGAGAGAAAAAGAAATTAATAATAGTAGTAATAGTAGTAATAATGATAATGAAAGTGTAAATAATAATCAAACAGAAAATTTTACTACACTTAGCAATTTAACACCAAGCAATTTAAATTTAAGAGGAATTAGTAAAAGAAGTACTCATTTATTTACCGATATTGTATAGACTACACTTTTGGTTCTGTATTTGGTAATATAAATATTGTTAATAACATAAATAAATAAAATATTATATACATACCATACACTTCAGGTCCTACACCATAAAAATTTAATATAACTGTTACAGCATATAAAATTATTAGGGACATACCCAACCATAATATTGTTCTACCAGAAGACATATATAATTATACAAGATATTTTATAGTATAATTATATTCATTTATACAGAAACAGAAATATAAGAATGATAAATAAAGTTTTGTTTTTCTCTCAAAACCCATAAAGGATATTTCATTAAAACATTATCATCATCTAAATTTACTAAACCAACATATACACTATCATAATTATTTGTCCAATTACCTTTGTAATCACTTATTTTCATAGTTAAAATATCAAAATTATATTTTTCTCTATCACTTTTATCTAATAATAATTTTGTTTTTTTATATTCAGAATCATCTATATTATCATTTGGATAATTCAATAAAACATTCATTTTTTCAGTAAAAATGATAAATTTCAATACTCCTTTTCTTGTTTTAATATTATTATTATTATTACTATTTTTCATAATATTATACAAACAACCATCATAATTCGTAAAATAATAATAAGGACCTAAAATACTCCCCATATCACATACATTTAAACCAAAACTTAAAGTATATTCTATTTCTCTTTCACTCTTATCTACATAACAAACAATTGGATTTATACATACGTTGTTATCTATATCACATATACAAATAAATTTATCATTTTCTATAAAAAAATCACAAACCTTATCTGCTATCTTTATATTGTAAGTATACCCAGAATTCATTATTTCATCAAAACAAACAAAATAGTATTGGTTATTTTTTACATCATTTTTTTCATAATTACTAACTAAAATATTTGGTTTTAAAAATAACTCAACAAAAATATATATCTCTTTGCTATCATTATTTAGATAATAACCCTTTGGAATATACCTCATATATGTTTTATCATTTATAAATAACATTTTTATCATTTCATTTGTATAATTATCTGTTCTCTCAAATATTTCTCTCGCACTATTCATATTAGTATTTGAAATTTTTGGAAATATTAATTCATTTTCATCTGATTTATATAATAAATATTCAATAAAAGGTGTTTTTAATTTTTTATTAATTGTATACCAACATATATTTATAGGTTTATTGTTATATTTATCATAAGTTAGATAATTTATATCTATATTTAAATATTTCTCTCCACACAAATAATATAAGTTTAATAATTTCTGTTCTGTATCTTTCATTTTTATTTTACCCTTTAAAAAATCATTAAACTCTTCATTCTTCATATCATCATTATCCATATCATCATCACTACTTATATACATATCATTATCACTATCATTACTATCACTATCATCAGAATTCATTATATATAATATTATTTATTCTTTATTTTTAAATAATAATTTATTAAAAAATAAAATTCAAAACTTAACCATAATCTTTATTTATAAATTTTGCGACCAATACTTTCTTTTACTTGTTCTTCACGTGAATCTAATATAAATTTTGTAACTTGTTCCGCTACTTGTGTATTATCTTTATAATAAGTGTTTAAACAGCTCATTAATGTTTTCGCATTTATTGGTTTTTTCACTGTACTCTTTTTATAAACCAAAGCACCGCCATTTATATCAAAACAATCTATACTATTCTTTTTCATTGTTTGTAATAAATTTTCAGATAATTCTTTCTTTTTGTTATTTCTCTCTTTTATTTCAGCCTTTAATTTAGTAATCTCAGTATCTAATTTTATCCATTCTTTAATATTTGTTACTAATTCTTCTTTATTTTCCATAAAATTTATATATTTTATTTATATTAATATTTTTAAATTGTTTTATTTTTTAAATTATAATGGCGTTTACATAAATTTTCATTAAATATTTTGCATCCACAAGTAGTACCTTTCTTCGCACCTGATTTTAATACATCTAAACAACCTTGTGTTTCATTATTGCTAGAATCAATTGTTGTAGTTGTAGTCGTAGTCGTTGTCGTTGTTGCTGCATCTTTCGCTTTCTTCTTTTCTTCCTTTGCTTTTTCCTTATCTTCCTTAGCCTTTTGCTTTTGTAATGTTTTTTCTTCTTTTTCTTTTAATTTTGCTTCTAACTTTATTTTTTTCGCATTTTCTGAAGAAATTCGTTTTATCATTGATTCATAATGTTTATAACAATACGTCTTTCCATCTTCTATTTTAGTTACAACAATACATCCACAATGATTATTTTTAATTGACTTATAAAAACAATCTCCTGTAACAAATTTATAATTACCCATCATATAATAACCATTGAGCTTGTAATCATTACTATTTAAATTATAATTATATCTTATGCTTGGTGGAACATAAACATTTTTAAATTCTACAGTATTTATTCCTGCTATTTTTTCAACACCAACAATATCAGGATTATAAGGTATTAAAGTATTTTGTGGTCTTCTGCAATATGGACATCTAATTTTATTATTATCACTATTACCATATCTTGTTTTAATATTGTTTTTTAAGTCATTAAAAAGAGGTAAATGATTAAATTTATGACCACAAATCATAGTAACAGCTGTTTCTTTAATTAATGGTTCTCCAGTTATTAAACATACTTCTTCGTTTGTTTCTTCATTTTCTTCTTTATTCAACATATCATTTAACATATCATTAAAATTCAAATTACCTTCAATAGTATATTTTACCATTTTTACCAATATATTATATTATACGAAAAGTCTTTATATTTATTATCTTTAATAGATATAAAGTAAAAATGACGCCTAATCAATGGGGACCACCTACTTGGACAATGTTTCATACTTTCATAGAAAAAATCAAAGAAGACTCTTTTAAGGAAATAGGACCACAACTTTTTTCGCATATATTTAGAATTTGCGGTTATTTACCTTGTCCTGATTGTTCTAAACATGCTACAACATTCTTATCTAAGGTTCCATCAAAAGCATTGTCTACTAAAATGGAAATGAAAAATACATTTTATGTTTTTCATAATGTAGTCAACAAAAGAAAAAATAAACCTCTTCACAACTATGAAAATATGGAAAAATATAAATCCAACAATATTTTCATTTGTTTTAACAATTTTGTTTCAATCTATCATACAAAAGGTAATATGAAATTACTAACAGAAACATTTCAAAGACAATTAATAATTGCTGATTTCAAAAAATGGATTGAAAAAAATCATATGCATTTTGATAAATAACCTTTTTTGTTTTATTTTATTTTTATAATTCACCAATCACCTCTCCATTCTTGTAGACCTTACATTTGAATGTTTGTTTAGATGGTTGACTACATACTTCTTTATCACTAGCGGTTTCATTAAAAAACAAATATTTTGATGAACCACCAGCATACATTAAGCTTGTGAAAATAGCTGCTAGTGATAAACCCAATAACATATCCATAAACAATTGAACCCCTGTGCGTTTCATATTAATACAACCTTGAATAACTTTAACACCTATATCTAGACAAATGTAGAAAAGTAAACCTGAAAATATGAGCCAATTAATTCCACCATTTATAAACATAGGAAAGCATAAATATAAGAAAGTAAAACAAGTAACAAATATGCTAAATGTAGCATTTCCTATATAGCTAAATTGTATAGCACTACATATGCTACCATCATTTTTAGCCTTTTCATAATTACTATTATTTGAAAATAAAAATTCACGAGATATAACTGCTGCTAATAAAAAGCCTAGATATATTAATCCTTTAAAATTTTGAAAAACAAAAGATAAACCTACAATTGAAGATATTAATAATATTGGTGATATAAAAGCAACAAAAACCAAAAATTTAACTGGTTCAAAAATGGATAATGGTGAATTCAAACCACCAGAAATACTTTTATTATTTGAATTTGATATAGGATTATTTGATTGTTGTGGAAGAGTATTCATATAATAACTAACTATAATTTATTTCAATTAACTCTTTTATTTATTTCCTTCGTTAATTCTGTATTTTGTCTAATAAGTATTGATACAGAATTTAAAGCCATTTGTTCACGTTTTTTTGATAATTCTAATTCATTTTCTAAAATACTTATTCTTTCTTCCATTTCTTTTAATTTTTGATTCATTAATCCTTTCTCTCTAAAAATATAATCTGGTACTTTCATTTGTTCTATTCTATATTTATTACTAGTGAAAATTTTTTATATTCATATCAATAATATAAATAATATCAATAATATCAATAAAATAATTATGTTAATAAAATATATATGGCTGGATTTCAAGAAATTTTAACAGATAAATTTTATGATAAAACTGAAAGAGATTCTAATGGTTATAAATATTATATTATACCTAAAGGTTCCATTATTTATCGTGGAGATACCGAATTATATTTAGAAAATAGACACTCTGACTTCGTTAAAGGACAACAATTATTTTATTATGATCCTAAACAAAAAAAACCATTATTTTTCGGTAAAGAATTTGGTGTAGCTTCTAAATATGGTATAGTTTTTGAATTTGAAGTTATTAGTGAATATAAATTACTTGCTATTGACGACCACGAAACTATTCAAAATCTTTATAATCGTGTTAGTGGAAATCAACGTTTGAGAGATGTTCTTGATTTTAATTATGGGAGAGAATCAGGTATACGTTTAACCGACATGGATGATGATAAAGTCCTTTGTAAATGGTTATGCGACAATGGGTTTGAAGGTTATGCCGCGAATCAAATGCCTTCTACAAAAGAAGGAACTATTATGATTCATAGAGAATTAATGATTTGTGACCCAACTAATCTTGAATTTATTAAAGTATATACACAAGGAAAAGAAATGGAAAATTTATTGTCTGAACATAAAATGCGTAAAATTTCTACAGAACAAAGAAAATCTAGAAGCGACATGAAGAAAAATAAAAGCCCTTATTCTATTTTTAATAAATTTAGACAAGACGATAGTGATAATGATAATCATGATATGGATGTTACATTAAATACTAGTTTAAATACTAGTATTTTTCCAAGCGATTCACCACAAAAACCATATACGACAGTTAAAAAAGGAAAAAGACTTTCATTTATGGACATGGACGATGAAAATACTAATTTTAATACTCCAATTAAAAGTAGTAAAAGTTTTATATATGATTCACCTAATACAAATAAAACCGCTAAAAGTTTATTTAGTGATGACTTTGATGGTGGAAGAAAGAAAAAAACTAGAAAACATAAAAAAACAAAAAAATATAAAAAACGAGGAAACAAAAAGAGAACTCGTAAAAACAGAAAACATTAAAATCAATCTTTTTTCTCAAAAATTAGATCAAACACTTCATTCATGTTGTTTACTTCGTGAAATTTTATACCATCTATTATTTTATTGTCCTTATACTTTTCATAAAATCTATTAAAATCTTTCTTATTTTCAACTGGATAAATATATTCTTTAATTCCAGAAGGGAGAGAACCTAATATCTTACAATCTAATCCTCCAATTGCAGTAACTTTATGGTCAAAACTTGTTTCACCTGTGATACCAAAAGTATTTTTAATTTTTATATCATTTAAAATACTATAAATTACACATGTAAAAGCAGCTGTAGCACTTGGTCCATCTTTTGGTGTTGAACAATCTGGACAATGTAAGTGTAATCCATATACTTCCTTTTTCTCAACATTATTATATTTATTTATTAAATAACTTTTTCTCTCTTCACTAGTCATATTCCAAGCATTTGTTAAGCTAACATTTATAGATTCTTTCATTACATCTCCTAATGAACCAGTAAGTTTCAATTCTAAAAATTTATTAGTTGGGAAATAATTTACTTGTAAAGGAAGCACACCACCTTGTCCTAAAGAATTGGCCCACAAAGCATTTATAACACCAACAATACTTTCTTTATGTATTTCTTGAACAGTTCTCTCATTTTTATCTTTAAAATATTTGGTTTTGATATCTTCGATAGTAATTTCTATAGGTAATTCACTATTCATAATATGTTCTTTTTCTCTCAAAACATCCAAATTTATTTCACCAATAACTTCATTCAATATTTGTTTCATCTTTCTAACTCCACTTTCCATAGTATATTCATTAATAATGAATTTTAATACTTCATCGCTAAAATGAATAACATCTTCTAATCCATATGTTTTATATATTTCAGGTAAAACATATTTATTAGCTATTACTAGTTTATCTTCCAAACTTAAATTATCAAATTTTATTCTATGAACTCTATCTAAAAGTATTCTATCTATTGATTCAACGTCATTATAAGAGAGAATAAACAAAGCTTTAGACATATCTAAGTCTATACCTGAAAAATATTTATCCTGAAAACAATCATTTTGAGTTGGGTCTAATAAATGTGTTAAAATACCAACAATTTCTTTACCATGTTCTGTCTTTGAAATTTTATCTACTTCATCTATTAAAATAATCGGATTCATACATTTTTTATCAATAAGTATTTGAAGGATAGACCCCCAAGTACTACCTACATATGTGAAGTTATGACCATGTAAAGAACTACCATTAGAATCACCTCCTAATTGTATCATTGAAAATGGTCTGGGAGTTCCATCTGTATCTTTTAAAATATGAGAAATGCCCATTTTGGCTAAGCTAGTTTTTCCTACACCTGGTGGACCTTCAAAACCTAATACAACACCTTTTTGTTCACCATTAATCCATTGTCCCACAATTCGTTCTACTTGTTTTTTGGCTCTATCGTGTCCATATACGGCATTATCTAATGTCTCTCTAACACCAATAATATAATCATTAATTTGTTTAATATTTGTTTTTAAACTATCAAATTCAACACTTAATGTTTCAGCCTTACTTCCTAATGAAGAATTTGTTAAATTTAAATCTAACTTACTCGCGAATTCTTTTATTAATTTATTAATTGTGTTAGTGTTAGTGTTAGTGTTAGTGTTCTGTTCTGTAACAGAATATTTTTCAATAAATTTAATGATTTCTTCTCTCAATTCTTCTTTATTCAACCCAGTTGTTTTAATTTTTTCTTGTTTTTTATTATTATTTTTTAATATATCATTAATTATATTAATATTGTTAATCAAAGATTTCTTATCATAATCTAGAATAGCTGTTTTAATTTTTTCTATTAAAATATCTTGACTTAAATCTTTATTTATATCTTTTTGTATATCATTCAAATACTTAATAATTTCAATACTTGTGTATTTTTCTCTCTTTGGGACATTTGGATAAACCGAACACAATTGATATTTTTCATTTATTCTTTTAAAATCTGTTCTAATT
>JACCDI011846708.1_pt1 | contig 14880 bp, 8 predicted proteins | sample 7442791 | NCBI WGS metagenome assembly JACCDI01 (sample SAMN15323434, study PRJNA562643) | freshwater metagenome | isolation source: river surface water | place: USA:Blue River Watershed | collected 2017-08-15 | reverse complement strand
GGCTGACCGCCGGGGCGATCGGGCCGCTGGCCGCGGCGGCCGCCGGCTGTGCGGCCATGGGCGACTGGCCGGCGGCGGCACGCGCCATGCCGGCTGCGTTCTGGGCGGCGGCGGCCTGCAGGCGGCAGGACGTTTTGGCGATCACGTAGGCCACGTACTTGCCGGTGGCACCGGAGGGGGTCACGCCGTCCTCCTCGATGGCCACGCCCACCAGCATGCGCTGGGTGTTGCCGGACATCTGCGAGGTGATGGTGGTGAGGGTGCTCGCGCTGGCTTCGGAGTTGAGGCCCTCGCGCTCCAGCTGCTCGGTCACCTGCTTGACGGTTTCCGACGCCGAGAAGTTCTCGCCCAGCTTGTCCGACAGGGCCTTCTTGGCCTTGGCGGTGGCCACCGTCTTGGCGGTGGTGATGCCGCGGGCCGAGTTGATGGCGATCGGCTCTTCGGCCTTGCAGCGGATCACGTCGCAGCCGCTGGTGGCGCTGGCCTTCACCTGGCAGCCATTGGGCAGCTGGATGTCGATGCGGTCATCGCCGCGCACGCGCGGGGCGCTCATGTCCTGCAGCGCCGGGCCCTGCTGGACGGCGACCTGGCCCTGCACCTGGGGCTGGGCCACGGCAACGGAGGCGACAGACGCCAGGGCAGCGAAGGCTGCAGCGGCAGCAGCGCGCAGGACGAAGTTGCGATCACCAGTCTTTTTCATTTCGGGCTTTCTCTCGGGAGTTGCTAGGGGAAGAAGGGGTGGGGGCGGCCCCGTCGATGACGGTGGGCCGCACCAGGGCGCCCAGGTCCACCGGCTTGTCGGCGGCGCGGCGTGCCACGATGCCGTTGGACGGCTGCAGCCGGGGCAGCAGCGCGCGGTCGATCTGGGCCACGGAAATCATGGGCGTGGTGTGGACGATGCGCGCCTCGCCCACCGGCAGCTCGGTGAAGCCGCGCGACTCGCCGGTGGCCGGGTCCTTGACCGCCTGGCCGAAGCGCAGGAGGCGGACCACTTCGCCCGGGCTGAAACGCGAGTCACCGGCGTCGATGGTGAGCATGTCGCCGTCGATGCCCACCACCATCGGCGGGAAGGCGTATTCCAGCAGGTCGTTGCCCAGCCCGCGTCCCATCTGGGTGGCGGCGTTGCGGGCGGTGTCCACGCTGATGCGGCGCGACTGGGTGAACTGGCCCTTGAGCTGGCCAGAGGCGTAATCGAGCACGCTGATCTCGGCCACGAGCCGCACCGGGCGCTGTGGGTCGCCGGCGGCCGGCTCGGCCTGGACATTGACCAGCACCAGCGCGTCGGCCACCGCGCGGGATTGCAGGCGCACCAGTTCCTCCACCGGCACGCGGCGCGATTCGATCAGGCGGTACTCGCCCTCGGCGGCGGCGCTCTCACGCCGGTCCAGCACCGCGAACTTGCGCGAGGCCACCAGCGTGTCCTGCAGGCCCGTGATCAGCGCGTCGACCGCCGAACCCGGCTGCGGCAGGCCACCACCGGACATGCGGCCCGGCACCACCGCCACGCGGAAGCGCTTGATCGAGTTGCTCGCCTGGTAGACCGCCACCTGGGCGGAGACGGTGACCTGCACCGTCCCGTCCGGCGTGGGCTGGGTGGAGACGATGGACCACGACTTCACGACGCCGCGGGTGAGCCGGTTGATCCGCTCGTGGATGTCGGTGGCGGTCTGCTCGGAAGCGCCGCCAGCCGAATCGGTGCGTTGCCGGGTGGTCTGGGTGACGGTCTGGTTGGCCGCGATGCGCTCGCCCGAGACCATGGCCACCGCGTTGATGACGGCGTTCTGGGCCGCCTCGGCCTGGGAGACGCCAATGCCCGACGCGGTCACCGGCACGGTGCGTACGCCCTGGGCCAGGGCGGGCAGCGCCACCAGCGTCAACGCCAGCGCCAGCCCCAGTGCAGGCAGCAGGGCCAGGCCGGACCGGAACGAAACGCGCAGGTCCTGCATCTCAGCGACCCAGCTGCGTGCGCAGGATGTTCACGATCTTGTCCGAGGCCACGTCCGCCGAGCGGGCCAGCACCGCGCGGATCGCGTCGGTCTGGCTGGTGGCGGTGCCCTGGGCGCGGCCGTCGGCCACGGCCACCGGCTCGGGAATCAGCTCCGACACGTCGTACATCTGCACCCGCACGATGGACGACGCGAGGTCGCGGCCGTCGGGGTTCTTGCCGTAGCCGTCCACGTCCACCGACGCGATGATCAGGTAGCGGATCTGCGCGGGGCACTGCTGCAGCTTGCCGATGATCTCGCCCAGGAGCTCGTCGGGCAGCTTGCCCTCGGCCGACTCGGCGAACTTGTCGCCGAAGGGGGCGGAGTTGGGCAGCTTGCACGGGCCCACCGCCAGCCCGTAGGGCGTGGCGCGGATGGTGTTCTGCGTCAGCGTCTGGCCGATGCGGGTGGTGAGGTCGCCGGTGTTGCCCGGCACGTACTCGATCGCGTCACGCTTGACGGTGCTGGAGCCGCCCCGCTCGCGGCGGGCCTCGGCCGTCACCATCGAGCCGCGCGCGGTGCTCTCCACCGTGGCCGAGCGGGTCGGGTTCACCGTCTGCTCGGCGCTGCGGTTCTCGTCGGAGGTGCCGGTGGAGTTGCGGGTGATCTCCACCCGCTTCTCGTCGAAGCGCTTGATGCTGGAGGCCTCGCGCGCCAGCGCCAGGAACAGCACGCGCTGGCCGGCGGCGGCCGTCATACGGGGCTGGGTGAAAGCCGCCTGGCCGGCGGGCGCCGAGGCGCCAGCCGCGGGCGCACCCCCCGCCTGCGCGGTGCGGATGATCGAATCCACCTGCCCCCACTGCACGGTGGCGCGGATGCGGACGGTGTAGCGCTTCTCGGACTCCAGGTGCTTCTCGTCCAGCACCGTCACGTCGGTGATGATGCTGTCGACGCGTTCCTCGAAGGTCTTGCGCATCGTATTGACGATGTCCGCCTTGGCGCCGGTCACGCGAGCCAGCGCCGAGTTCAGCGCCGCCGCCTTGGCCTGGGCCAGCGCTTTGTCCCGGACCTGCTGGTTCAGCCCGCTGGAGAACAGGCCGCTGGGCACGTCGGCCGCGCCCTGCGCCTGCACGAAGCGGTTCTGCTCGTAGGAGTCGGACTGCGCCAGGGACAGGCTGCAGGCCAGGGCCAGCGCGGCGCCGGCGAGGAATCGGAGGAGTGTCATGGGAGTGCTCATCGCAGGTTGTCCGCCACCTTCAGGATCGCATCGATCGCGGGCTTGGATTCGTCGTAGTTGATGCCGATGGAGGCCAGGGCCGCCCTGTCGCGCCGGCGCATGCCGAGGAACAGGGTGGAGATCGCCTTCTCCAGCGCGGATTCGTAGAACTGGAAGTCGCGCGGGGGCGTGGAGTCCTCGATCGAGAACATGCGGTCGGTGTCCACGCCGGCGGCGCGCAGGCTGCCGATCGGCTTGTCGTCCAGCCCGAGGAACTCGGCCTGGAAGCGGATGCCGCGGCGCACCTGCACATAGCCCTGGCGCTGCACCGGCACCACCTCGCGGCGGACCAGGTCGACGGTGATGCGCACGCGCAGGCTCACGTCGGCGTCGGCCGGCGGCTGCTGCGGCAGGTTGCCATAGTCGGCCACCTGGAACTGGAAGCGGCTCAGGGCATCGGTGGTCACGTAGGGCAGCACGCCGATGTCCAGCCCGCTGCACAACTCGGAGCTGGCGATCACGCCCACGAGTTCGGGCGTGAGCAGCTTGTCGATGCGGAATTCCTGCAGCGCCTGTGCCGCCTGGGGCGCGAAGCGCACCGGCATCACCCGCACGAACTGGTCGTTGTAGCCGTCCTTCCAGTTGGCAAAGCGGTTGGTGCGCTTGACGAACACCGACTTCACGCTGGTGCCCGCGCCGGTGTGGAACTCCTGCGCCACCTGGGCGGCGGCGCCCGGCGCCCAGGCCTCGACCCGGGCGCGGTCCATCTTGCCGCCGTCTAGCGCCTGCTTCAGGAAGAAGGGGTACGCCGCGAGGATGCGCCAGTACCCGTTGCCGTCGAGGATGCTCACGAGCCCGGTCGCACACGCCAGGTAGTAGGCGTGCGCGTAGGTGGAGCCGTCCTCCATGGTGGTGGGCACGGCGTTGACCATCTCGAAGTCGTAGACCATGGACACGCCGGTGGTCTCGTCCCGCTGCAGCGACTGGCTGCCGGTGAGGAACCGGATGCCCATGGGGTTGTCCTCGCGCAGCGCGTTGCCCACGCCCTGCGTGATCCAGGTGAGCGCGCGCGGATCGCTCAGGCGCTGGCCGCTGCGGCCCGCCACCGACGACAGCACCGGGAACAGCAACCCGCTGCGGGCGGCTGCGCCACTGGCGTTGAGCCCCACCCCCAGCCACACCGGCGGGGTCGAGGGCTTGGCGCGGCCGGCCAGGGCCGGACCGAAGGCCGGCAGCGCCACCCCGGCCGCCAGGGCCGAGACGACCTGCCGGCGGGAAACGTGATGCCCGCTCACCGAAGCCTCTCCCCTCACTTGGACGAGGCCATCATGTCCGACAGCATCGACGTAGAGGCCTTGTCATCGTCGTTGGTGGACACGTTGCGCGCGCGGGCCGCCTGCTGGAAGCTGTTGTAGGCGCGGCACGAGCGGATGGAGGCGGCGTCCAGGTTGAGGAACACCTGGGTGTAGCGCGCGGCGCCCAGCATGTTGCCGTTCATGATCGTCTGGAACATCTCCGCCAGCACCGCGTTGCGCGAGCGGGTCAGGCCCACGGCCGCAGCACCCTGCAGCTGGCGCACCTCGTTGAGCGCGCTGGCATCGGCGCTGTCCGCGTTCTTCGCGGCGGCCGCCATCAGCGCCAGGCGCTGCTGCATCGACGCGTTGGGGATGAACTCGCCCTCGCGGCCACCCTGGCGGGACTCGACCTGCTTGAGGTTGGCCTGCAGGTCGCCGTAGGAGCGGGACATCTGCTGGGAGTTGGAGATTGCCTTCGCGCCCACCGCCTCCGCCTTCGTCACCAGCTGGCTGGCCGCGATCGCGCTGCGGCCCACCGGGCTGGCCAGGAACTGCTGCTGGTACGCCGCCTGCTCGCGCTCCATGTTCTCGCCCAGGTTCTTCAGGTCGCGGGCCATGGGGCCCATCTGCTCGATCGCGCGCGGGTTGCGCTTCTGGATCACGCGCAGCGTGTCCGGCAGCAGCGTCACCGTGTAGTAGTTCTGGGGGTCGACCGTCTTCGGGATGGACTCCTGCTTGTAATCGTTCGGGTTGGCGCCGCACTGGTTGTACTGGCCCAGTGCGTCACCCGGCGACACCGCCCCGGCCTCGCCGGTGGCATGCAGGCGCGCCCACAGGCAGTTGGTGGGAATGTGCTTGATGCCGCGCATCTCGCGGGCGAGCTTGAGCCATGCGTCCTCGCTGCGCGCCAGCTGCGGCGCCGCCCACTGCACCAGCAACAGCATGGCGCGCGCGTCGTCGGCCACCTGCGGGTCACGCCGGTTCTGCGTCTCGGCAATGATCTCGGCCATCAGCTCCGGCTCGGGCCAGGCGATGAACGTGGCGAACAGCGCGTTGCCCCGCTTGGTCTCGAACGAGCCGCTGAACATGCGCAGGTCCGGGATCGCGTCGCTGCGGCGCGGCGACGTCACCAGCGCCGCGTAGGCCTGGTTGAAGAACGCCTCGCCGGCGACGTTGAAGTGCGTCAACACCAGCCGCTCCACCTCGGCGGGCGGACGGGTGGTGGTGGCCACCATGTGCACGTTGCAGATGTTCAGGCCCTGGGCGTCGGTGCCGCCGCCGCGCTGCTGTGCCAGCCCCGGCATGCCGGGCATCCCGGGCATGCCACCCGGCGCGGCGCCTGGCTGCGGCGGGATCGCGCGCTGGAGCTGCTGCAGCAGTCCGCCGAACTGCGCACTGGCCGAAAGTGGTAGCAGCAGGCCGGAGGTACCAAGCAATGCGATCAAAGAAGCCGAAATGACTTTATTGCGTGATTTGAGTAGTGCTTTCATGCCAAGTGCCATTCGTGTTGCGTGCCATTCAAGGTCAATTTGAGTTGTATCACACGAATACACTGCGCAAGAGACGTGAGACAACGTCACGACCGGATTTCATGCCCAAGCTCTTCAGCCGCCTGTCACTGCTCGCGCGCAGCATCACCAAGTCGCGACTCCCCCTCGTCTACACGCTGGTCGCCAAGGCCATCGACATCCGCCTGCTCACGACCTCGTGGGCCGCACGCGTGTCGCACGTGTGGGGCGCGCGGGTGCTGTTGGTGGTGGGCCTGGCCGCCAGCGTCTACGCGGTGGGCATGTTCGTGGCCGACCAGATCGGCGCGCATGCGCCCTCGCCGGCGCACGACGCAATCCTCCGCAACCGCTTCGCCAGCCCGCCGCCTTCGAAGCAGATCGTCATCGTCGACGTGGACGAGCGGTCGCTGGCCCTGCTCGCGCCGGAGCATGGCCGCTGGCCCTGGCCCCGCAACGTCATGGCCGACGGCCTGCAGAAGATCTCGGACCTGGGCGCGCGCGCGGTGGTGTTCAACGTGCTGGTGTCCGACCCCGACAAGGGCAACGCCGACGGCGACGCCGCGCTGGAGATCACCGCGCAGATGGTGCGGCCGGTGGCCTTCCCGCTCACGCGACTGAACCCGGAGAACGACGGGGCCAGCCAGCTCAAGGTCTCCCAGATTCCCGGCGCGAGCGCCGGCGATGCGGACCGCACGCTGGCCGCCATCCTGCCGATGCACGCCGTCACGCACGACCGCCTGGGCGTGTCCAACCAGGCCACCGACGAGGACGGCATCGTGCGCCAATATGCGCTGGCTTGGCGGGAGCCGGGCATCACCCTGCCCTCGCTCGTCGGCCGCGCGCTGGAACTGGGCGGCGCGCAGGTGGGCCATGTCCCGGACCGCATCTCCCTGAACTGGCGCAACAAGCGCGGGGACTACCAGCGCATCTCCTTTGGCGACCTGCTGCAGGCCGAGGCCTCCGACCCGCGGCTGGCGGTGCTGCGCGACGCCTGGGTGGTGGTTGGCGTGTCGGCGCCGGGCCTGGGGCCCACCAAGCCCACGCCGGCCCGCGCGGTGACCGACGACAACGAGATCCTCGCCACCGCGCTGGACGATGCCCTCTCGGGCACCTGGCTGCGCGTCATCCCTGCCTGGGGCACGCTCCTGATCAACCTCGCCGCCATCTGGGTGCTGATCGCGCTGGCCCTGGGCCACCTGCGCCAGGGCGTGCTGACCCAGGCCTTCGTGCTGGCGCAGTCGGGCTTCGGCGCGATCACGCTGCTATCGGCCAGCTACACCCACTACCTGGTCGATTTGTCGGAGAGCATGTCCTTCGGGGTGGCGGTGTTCGGCGTGATCCGCATCGTGCAGAGCCTCGAAGCTGGCTGGCTGCGCGCGCGCCGCGGCATGCGCCGGATCGACGCCGGCCGCCAGTACCACGGGACGCTGGCCGTCATCGGCCTGTTCCGCTCCGACCTGGCCGAGGGGCAGGTGGCGCGGCTGGAACGTTCGGTGGAAGGCGTGGTGGGCCCGTCGCGCCTGATCCGCATCGACGACCTGTTCGGCGGCGAGAGCCTCATCAAGGCCAACTGCGACGACATCCTCTGCCTGCTGGCGCTGGCCGACGAGGGCCAGCTGCGCGAGATCGAGACGCTCATCGCCAGTGAGCCCTGGGCGGGCCGCGCACGCTTCACGCGCGAGGCACTGGACACGCCTTGGAATGCCGACGACCCGGCCTTCGCGCTGTCCCTGGCGCCGCTGGTGCTGGAGAGCGCCTCGGAGCTGCTGCGCTCACGGGGCGGCGCTGGGGCCGCCGCCTGAGGGCGGCTCCGGCAGCACCACCAGCCGCCCCTGCCCCGACAGGAAGGCCGCGCGCACCGGCACCTCGGGCTGCACCGCGCGCACCGCGGCCTGGTAGCGGCGCAGCTGCGCCACCAGCGCCTCATCGTGCTCGGGCCAGCCGGCGGACTTGTAATCCAGCACCCACCAGGCGCCGTCCTCGCGCCGGCGCACCAGCCGGTCGATCCGCAGCAGCGCGCCGTCCAGGTGCAGGGGCACCTCGTTGTCCACCCAGTCCACCTGCTGCGGGTCCCAGGCCCAGGCGCCCTCGCCGCGCAGGATGCGTTCCGCCATCGCCACCGCCTCGGCCAGCGCGCTGGCGGTCAGGCGGAATTCACGCGCCACCCGCTGCTGCAGCGCCGGCATCGCATCGAACGAGGCGCTGCTGCCCAGGGGCACGTTCTCGAGCAGCCGATGCAGCGCCTCGCCCAGGCGGGCGCGCGCGGCCAGGCTGTCGGCAGGCGTCGGCGCCTCGATCCCGGCGGTCGTGGCCGCCGGTGGCTGCCAGGGCGCGACCGCCTCGCATGCGGCCATCACCGGCAGGCGGATCGGGGCGCTGCCCTCGCTGCCCTCGCTTCCATTTGCGCCGACAGCCGCCGCAGTGGCACCACCGGCCACCACGGCCTCCTCCATCGCCGCCAGCGGCAGCACACGGCGCCACCAGCTGCCGGCCGACGGCGCATGGGGCTCCACGCTGGAGACGACCAGCTGCTCGCGCGCGCGGGTCATCGCCACATAGAGGGTGTTGAGTTCTTCGCGCAGGCGGGCCTGGCGTTCGACGGCCAGCGCATCGACGCAGCAGGTGGGCGGCCGACTCTCGCTGGCCAGGAAGGCGAAGCGGCGCGGTGCAGCCGACTCGCCCGGCCAGTCCACCAGCACCGTCATGGTCTCGGCGCGCGCGGCCGCGGCATCGGTGTCCAGCAGAACCACCACCGGCGCCTCCAGGCCCTTGGCGCCGTGCACCGTGAGCAGCTGCACTGCCTTCTCGCCCGCGACCAGCGGGCCCGGATTGCCACCCGCGCGCATCGCACGCACGAAGGCATAGGGCGTGAGGAAACGGCCGCCCGCGACTTCCAGCGCCGCCTGCAGCAGTGCGCGCAGGTGGGCCAGCGTTCTTTCGCGCAGCGCCGGCGGGCTGGCGCTGGCATAGCGGGCGAGCACGTCGCCGTCATGGAAGATGGCGTCCAGCGCATCGTGCGGCGGCCAGGTGTCGACCCAACGCTGCCAGCGCGCCAGGCGCTCGCCGACGCCGACCAGGCCCGGCGGGGGGGTCCACCCGGTGTCCTGCAGGAGCGCCAGCCAGTGGGCGGGCCGCCCGGCGGCGGCCTGCCCGCGCGCGTGCAGCGCCAGAGCCGCCAGGTCCTGATCGCTGGCGCCGAAGAGCGGCGAGCGCAGCGCGCGCGCCAGCGACAGGTCATGCCCCGGCGAGACCAGCACGTCGACCAGGGCGACCAGGTCCTGCACCTCCGGCGCCTCGCCCAGCTCGGACTTCTCGGGCTGCTGCGCGGCGATGCCCAGCGCGCACAGCTGCGCCTGCATCTCCACCAGCGGCTTGCGCCGGCGCGCGAGCACCATCACGTCGCCCGGCGGCAGGCCCTCGGCCACGCGGCGCGCGATCCACTGAGCGGCCTGCCGGCATTCGAGCGCGACCAGCCGCTCCTCGGGCTGCGCCTGTGCCTCGGTGAGGCTGTCGCGCCAGGTGGCAGGGGCGGTAGCACCGGCTCCGGCCGCCACACGCGGCACCTGGGGCAGCCACGCCACGCGCCCGTCCTCCGACGAGCAGGTGGTGTGCGGCCGGAAGCCCTCGTAGTCGCCGGCGTCCTGCGCCTGGGTCATCACCGCGTTGACCGCCGCCAGCACCGCAGGCGCGTTGCGCCGGGTGTGGTCGCACCCGAGCCGCGAGCCGCCCAGCGCGTCGACGACGAAGCGCTGCGCGGCGCGGAACACCTGCGGCTCCGCACGGCGGAAACGGTAGATGCTCTGCTTGGGGTCGCCCACGATGAAGACCGACGGTGCGTGCCCCGCCCCCGCGCCGGCATAGCCGCTGAGCCACGCATGCAGCGCCTGCCATTGCAGCGGGTTGGTGTCCTGGAACTCGTCGACCAGCAAGTGGGCCACGCGCGCGTCCAGCCGCTCCTGCACCCAGCCCGAAAGCACCGGGTCGGACAGCATGGCCAGCGCCGCGCGCTCCACATCCGACATGTCGACCCAGCCCATGTCCTGCTTGAGGGCGGCGTAGTCCTCCGCGAGCAGCCGCGTGAGGCGTGCCAGCCGCTGGTGGTGCAGCCACGCCTCGTGCTGCAGCCCAGCGGCTTGCAGGCGCTGGGCCAGGGCCTGGCCTGCGCGGATCGCCTCGATGCCCTCGAGCTTGTCGCCGAACTTGCGTGGCTGGCCTTCCTTCGTGAGGAGCGCCTCGATCGCCGCATCGAGGTCACCCGCTTCCAGCGCGCGGGACAGCCGGTCGCCGGCCGCCGAATAACTGGGCTGCGGTGCGCGTCCGAGCCAGCGCGCAGCCTCCGTCAGCGTGGTCTGCACCGGGCCGGTCCCGGCGAGCAGCCCGCGCGGGGACTCGGGCACCTGGCCCCCGCCGGCCAGGTCGGCGAAGGCCGCCTGCCAGCGCAGGACCGAGGCGTCGACCACGCCGGCTTCGTCGGCCAGGGCGAACTCGACCCGCTTGGCCAGCGCCGACTCCAGCGCCTTGAGCGTCTGGCTGCGGCCGTGGGCGGCGATGGCGGCCTCGTAATCCTCGCGCGCCTGCGGCGTGTCGGCCACCCGCTGGTGGAAGCGCCGCCATACCCGCGCGATCGCCTGGCTGTCGTCCTCGATCAGCTCGTTGCCGGCGGGTAGCCCCAGCGCCTCCAGCGTGCGCAGCGGCGCCGACCGCAGCAGCGCGGCGAACCAGCTGTGGAAGGTGCGCACCTGCACCGGCCGCCCGGTGGCCAGCAGCCGGGCGTACAGGCCCCGGAGGGCGGGCGCGAGCTGCTCCGCCTGGGCAGGCGGCACCCCGCGCAGGACCAGCTCGTGCTGCAGGCGCGGCAGGTCGTACCCCGCGAAGTCCTGCAGCCATTCATGCAGGCGCGCGCGCATCTCGCCCGCGGCCTTCTTGGTGAAGGTGATGGCCAGCACCTCGTGGGGCTGCGCGCCCTCGAGCAGCGCGCGCAGGATGCGGGACACCAGGATCCAGGTCTTGCCGGCACCGGCGCAGGCCTCCACCGCCACGCTGCGGCGCGGGTCGCAGGCCAGGGCGTAGAACACCTCGGGCGCGACGCGGCGGCCGTCGACCTCGTAGGCAAGATCCGTCATGGCACGCCCCAGAAGTCCTTGCGGCAGATGCCGCGGGCGGCACAGTGCTCGCAGGCCCGGCCCTCGCCCATCGCAGGCAGGGCCGCGCCCTCGTGGATACGGCCCAGGTCGTGCAGGATGCCGGCCTCCAGCGCGGCACGGGCGGCCTGCACCTCGGGCTGGGCGACGAAGCGCGTCTGCCCACGCTCGCCCACGTTCACGTACCACGCATCCACCGCGTCGTCGGCCAGCAGCGCGGCGTAGAACGCGATCTGCGTGTCCTCCAGCGGGTCGCGCACCCGGTCGCGGGTGCGCTCCAGGCCCTCGGTCTTGTAGTCGAGCACGGCGCGCCGGCCCTCGGGCAGACGGTCGATGCGGTCGATGCGCCCGACCAGTCGCACCCCGCCCAGGTCGGTGCGGCACGGCGCCTCGGCCCGCTCGAAGCGCGCCCGCTCCTTCGCCTCGAACTGGGCCAGCGCGGTGAGGTAGCCCTCGCGCAGCGCGGGCCAGCCAGCCTGGAACGGCAGGAAGTCCGCCGGCTGCAGGTGCTGGGCCTGCAGCGCCTCGCCGGCGCAGCGGTCCATCAGCGCCGCGCGCTGCGCGTGCGGGAGTTCTCCGGCCTCGGCCATGGCCTCATGGAAGCGGCGCAGCACCTCGTGCAGCCAGGTGCCGAAGTCGCGCTTGTCCAGATCGGCCTCGATCTCGGCCTGCTCGCGCAGCCCCAGCTGGTGCAGCGCGAAGAAACGGTAGGGGCAGGCGCGCAGATCGCCATAGGCGCTGGCCGACAGCTCGGCCACCACCAGCGAGGCGGCGCCAGGGGCCGGGCGGCCGACCGGGGCGCGGTCCAGCAGGCGCAGGGGCCGGGTGTCGGCCACCGGCACGAGGCCGTGCCGCAGTTGCACCTCCTGCACCAGCGGGCTGGGCAGCACCGGCTCACCCTTGGCATCGGCCACCCGCCACAGCAAGTCGACCCGCGGCGTGCCCAGGGCGGCGCGCCAGCCGGCACGCAGGCTGCGCTCCAGCGAGTCGCGCGAGGGCAGGCCCAGCGCCTCGCGCTGGGCGGCCGTCCACGGTCCGGGCGGCTCGGGCGACGGTGCCAGCCGCGTCTCGTCGCAGCCGGGCACCACCAGCGCGGCGAAGGGCCGCGCCAGCAGCTGGTTGAACGGCAGCACCACCACCTGCGCCTGCGGGGGCGGGTCGGGCACGTAGCTGGCGGCCTCCAGCGCATCCCCCACCCAGGCGGTGAGGTCGTCCAGCGACAGGCGGCGCGCGGCCTGCGGCAGGCGGGCCCAGAGCGACTGGCCGGCCTCGTCCAGCCCCAGCGCGGCGACCAGCTGCGCACCGGCCGCGTCGGCCTCCAGCGCGGGCCAGGCGCCCACCGCCTGCAGCACCTCGCGCAGCGCCTGCTGCCAGGCGGCCAGAGGGCGCGGCTGGCGCAGCCGCTCGCGCCAGGCGGTGACCTGGGCGAGCAGCGCCACCCAGGCCGGGCCGCCCGGGTCCCCTTCACTGCGGAGGCCCCGCGCACCCAGGCGCTGGGGGCTGGCCTGGCTCCAGGACCGCAGCCCCTCGCGGCGCACCTGACGCTCCAGGGCCTGGACCGGCTCCGGGGGCACTGCCGGCAGGTGCTTGAGCCAGTCCAGCACCTCGTCGCTGGCGGCGTCCCAGCGGGCCACGCGCAGCGTGGCCATGACGAGGGCGGCCGCGCGGGTGGTGGAGAGCTTCCAGCCGGTCTCGTCGGCCACGCGCACCCCATGGGTGGCCAGCATGGCCCGCACCCGCCGCGTGAGCACCCGGTCGACCGCCGCCAGGGCCACCGGCTGGCGGCCCTCGGCCAGGTGCTGCAGCACGCAGGCGGCGGCGCGCTCGGCCTCCTGGGCCGCGTTGTCGCAGGCATGCAGGGCGATGGGGGCGGCGGCGGTTTCGCCGGGCTCCTCCCCGGTGTCCAGCGGCCAGCAGGTGGCCAGCCCGCCCAGGCGCCTGGCGATCGCACGGGCCACCGGGTCGGGCTGCAGGCCTTCCAGCAGCACCAGAAGGTCCACGTCGGCCAGGCCCGCGGGCTCGAAGAGGCGGTCGGTGGCGTAGGACGAACTCGCCGCCCAGGCGATGGCGATCTGCGCCAGCGCCGCCTCGAGCGCCAGCACCGGATGGTCCAGCCCCAGCCCGCCGGCGGCGCGGGCCTGCAGGGCCCAGCCTTCGCGGTCGGCCGGGTCGACCGCGGCAGCGACCGAGGCCACCTGCCAGGCCGCATCGACCAGGCGGGGCGCCAGCACGCCGGCATGGCGGCCCAGGCCGGCACGCTCCACCAGGGCGCGGGCGGTGAGCAGGTCCTGCGCGCGGTCGAAGCTCAGGTCGTCCGGGCCCGGGGAGAAGCCGGACCGGGAAGCCCAGTTGAGCGTGGTCTCGAAGCGGGGGCAGAAGCCGTCGGGGCAGTGCCGGGCCCAGGCCTGGCGGGCCAGGGGCATGAGCTGCGCGAAGGGCACCAGCACCACCGTGCGGGCGGCATGCGCGCCCTGCCGGGCCATCAGCGCGGACAGGCGCGCGGGCAGGCTGTCCAGGTCGACCGGACCGGCCTCGCCGGGATGGCCGTCCGCTATGGCTGTCATAGGGAAAACGGTCCCGCGCACGACAGGTGAAGGGACAAGGTTTCTGTCACAATCCCGGCACTTTACCCGCAGGCAAGAACGCCAACAGCCCAAGGATTCATCACATGGCCAGCGACCTGATCAAGCACATCTCCGACAGCTCCTTCGAAGCCGACGTCCTCCAGTCCGGCACCCCGGTCCTGGTCGACTACTGGGCCGAGTGGTGCGGCCCGTGCAAGATGATCGCCCCCATCCTCGACGAGGTGTCCGCCGCCTACCAGGGCCGTCTGACCATCGCCAAGATGAACGTGGACGAGAACCGGGACATCCCGGCCAAGTTCGGCATCCGCGGCATCCCCACCCTCATGCTGTTCAAGGGCGGCCAGCTGGCCGCCACCAAGGTCGGCGCGATGAGCAAGGCCCAGCTGACCGCCTTCATCGACCAGCAACTGGCGTAATCGCGCAACACGCCGACAAGAAAGGGCCCCGGGGGGCCCTTTTTTCATACATATAATGCGCCAGACGACGGTCGCCCGGGTGGTGGCCGCCTCGCCACCGGCCCTGCGTCAACCCACACTGGGCGCCTGAGGCTCTGCCTCACCCCGCGGATTCACCGCGACAGTCCCTCCCCCGTTTCAAGCAACAGAACGTCCCCCGAGGGACGCCCACCAGGCATAACGCCATGCACCTCAACGAACTCAAGGCACTGCACGTTTCCGAAGTCCTGAAGCAAGCCGAGGAACTCGAAATCGAGAACACCGGTCGCATGCGCAAGCAGGAACTGATGTTCGCCATCATCAAGAAGCGCGCGCGCGCCGGCGAACAGGTCTTCGCCGACGGCGTGCTCGAGATCCTTCCCGACGGCTTCGGCTTCCTGCGCAGCCCCGACACCAGCTTCACCGCCAGCACCGACGACATCTATATCTCGCCCTCGCAGGTGCGCCGCTTCAACCTGCACACCGGCGACATGATCGAAGGCGAGGTGCGCACGCCCAAGGACGGCGAGCGCTACTTCGCGCTGACCAAGCTGGACTCGGTCAACGGCGGCCCGCCCGAGCAGAACAAGCACAAGGTGATGTTCGAGAACCTCACCCCGCTGTTCCCGCGCGAGCAGATGCGCCTGGAGCGCGAGAACCTCAAGGGCGAGGAGAACATCACCGGCCGCGTGATCGACATCATCGCCCCCATCGGCAAGGGCCAGCGCGCGCTCATCGTCGCCCCGCCCAAGAGCGGCAAGACCGTGATGATGCAG
>JACCDI010513171.1_pt1 | contig 14892 bp, 13 predicted proteins | sample 7442791 | NCBI WGS metagenome assembly JACCDI01 (sample SAMN15323434, study PRJNA562643) | freshwater metagenome | isolation source: river surface water | place: USA:Blue River Watershed | collected 2017-08-15 | reverse complement strand
GTTCCCTATCATGCAGGTTTGGATGCTAAAACTCGTGCCAAACATCAGGATATGTTTTTGATGGAAGACGTGGAAGTAGTTGTGGCTACAATCGCATTCGGAATGGGAATTGACAAACCCGATGTGCGTTTCGTAATTCATCATGATATTCCAAAATCACTCGAAAGTTATTACCAAGAAACGGGTCGTGCCGGTCGTGATGGAGGAGAAGGTCATTGTTTGGCTTATTACTCCTACAAAGACGTTGAAAAATTAGAAAAATTCATGTCGGGGAAACCCGTAGCCGAACAAGAAATTGGTTATGCTTTGCTTCAAGAAGTGGTGGCTTATGCTGAAACTTCGATGTCGCGTCGTAAATTTTTACTGCATTATTTCGGTGAAGAATTCGACAGCGAAACAGGCGAAGGCGCCGATATGGACGACAACGTTCGCAATCCAAAAACAAAAGTGGAAGCCAAAGACCAAGTAAAAATGCTTTTGGAAGTGGTGCGTGATACCAAACATTTATATAAATCAAAAGAAGTGGTATACGCTTTAATTGGCAGAGTGAATGCTACTATAAAAGCGTACAGAACCGATACTAAACCTTTTTTTGGTTGTGGTAAAAATTACGATGAACGCTATTGGATGGCACTTATTCGTCAAGTTTTAGTTGATGGTTTGTTAAACAAAGACATTGAAACGTATGGTATTCTGAAAGTTTCTGAAAGAGGAGAAGCTTTCATTAAAAATCCAACTTCTTTTATGATGTCGGAAGATCACGAATACAGTGAAGCCGAAGACGATGCTATTGTAACTGCTTCAAAATCATCGGGCACTGCTGATGAGGCTTTGATGGGTATGTTGCGTGATTTACGTAAAAAAGTAGCTAAAAAATTAGGTGTTCCTCCGTTTGTGGTATTTCAAGATCCGTCCTTAGAAGACATGGCGCTGAAATATCCAATAACCATGGAAGAATTGACCAATACGCATGGTGTTGGTGAAGGTAAGGCTAAAAAATACGGAAAAGAATTTGTAGAACTAATTAGTCGTTATGTTGACGATAATGACATCATTCGTCCGGATGATTTGGTTGTAAAATCAACAGGAGCGAATTCTGCCAATAAATTGTACATTATTCAGAATATCGATAGAAAACTTTCACTCGAAGATATTGCCTCTGCCAAAGGAATGAATATGGATGCTTTGTTAAAAGAAATGGAGCAAATTGTATATTCTGGAACTAAACTCAATATCAAATACTGGATTGATGAATTGCTGGACGAAGAGCAACAAGAGGAAATTCACGACTATTTTATGGAATCCGAAACCGACAAAATAGAAGATGCTTTAAAAGAATTCGACGGCGATTACGATATTGAAGAATTGCGTTTAATGCGCATTAAATTCATTAGTGAAGTAGCGAATTAAAAGTTGGCAGTCTCAGTCTCAGTTTTCAGATCTTGATCACTTGACTGTAAACTGTGACTGCGATTGTAAACTATTCATACAATTCTCCGCGATGTGGTTTCAAAGCATCTCTTACCTGAATCATATGTTCATCGGTCACCACCATATAAGCAATAGCATACATTTCATTTAGAACTTCAAATCCTGTTATTTTAATTGGAAGTTGTTCTATTGCAATGTATTCTTTCAAATGAATTTCGTGATGTTCGGCTATTTTACCAGCAGTTGGTCCACGAAAATCCCATATTAATTTTATTTGTCTTGACATAAACGATGTAATAATTGTTCAAAGGTAAGTTTTTAATTTTTTTGAACACAGATTTAGGGAATTTCTAGAATTTTTAAAATTTATTCAATCTGCGTTCCTTTTCATTAAATTTGAAAAAAACTTACCTAATGAAATATACTTTTTTCTTTCTTTTTTTTGCGATTAAGTCTGCTTTTTCTCAAGAACTGTCTTTAGAGCAAGCCAATCACCTAGCAAGTTTGCCAATTAAGTGCCTACAACAAGAATATCCCAATAAGCTTGGGCAAATGCTCATCGATAGTACTGAAATTCAAAACCCAAAAAAACTCCATCCTTCTTTTTATGGTTGTTTTGATTGGCATTCGTCCGTTCACGGTCACTGGTCTTTGGTTTTTTTGTTGAAGAAATTCCCAAATTTGGCTCAAAGAGAATCAATAATTCAAAAGTTACAAGTCAATTTATCTAAAGAAAATATTCAAACGGAAATTGATTATTTGTCAAAAAAACACGAAAAGTCCTTCGAACGAACTTATGGTTGGAATTGGTTACTGAAGTTGCAATTGGAATTAGAAACCTATCATGAACCTTTTGCCCATGAATTGGCTCAAAACTTAAAGCCTTTGTCCAATTTAATCATCGAACGATACATTGAGTTTTTGCCCAAATTGTTGTATCCAATTCGGGTGGGAACGCATTCTAATACGGCATTCGGACTTACCTTTGCTTGGGATTATGCAGTTTATTCGAAAAATATAGCATTTCAAAATAGTATCAGAGAAAATTCAATTAGATTGTTTCAAAACGATGCCAATTGTCCGTTCAATTGGGAACCAAGCGGAACTGATTTTCTTTCTCCTTGTTTAGAAGAAATGGGACTCATGCAACGCGTTTTAAAACCTGATGAATTTTTGAAATGGATGAAAAAATTTGCCCCACAATTGTTTCATAAAAAATTCAATTGGGAAGTCGCCAAAGTTTCCGACAGAACCGACGGCCATTTAGTGCATTTGGATGGATTGAATTTTAGTCGAGCATGGAATCTATATCATCTTATACATGCTTGTCCTAAACAGTTTGGTCATTTAAAGTCGTTGGCAGATGTTCACATGAACTTTTCTTTACCTTCTGTGGTTGATGGAAATTATGAAGGCGAACATTGGCTGGCTTCTTTTGCCCTACACGCTTTTGAAGAAAAGAAATAAAAAAAGGTCGTCTAACCAGGACGACCTTTTCAAGTTTAATTTAACCAATTAAAACCAATAAACCATTTTTTTTAACAAATCAAAGATAAAATAAAATCGATAAAAAGAATAAAAAAATCGATAAAATGCATTAATTGATTTTTAAAGTAAGTTTAATAATACAAAAATAGTGTTTTTTAACACTTTATCGAATTAAAAAAGCTGTCGTAACAGACAGCTTTTTTAATTGATTTTATAAGTAATTAGTTTTTAACCACTTTGATGGTTTTTGAAGTTTGGTCGGTGGTTATGCTGATTAAATAAGTTCCACTAGAGAAATTTGAAAAATCAATTTGAACTTCATTAGTATTACTCACTTTTGATACTAATTCTTGCCCTAAAAGATTCATCACTTTGATGTTGCTTATGGTTTGTTGAGAACTTAAATTCAAAACATCATGAATTGGATTTGGGTGGTGAATCAAATTGAGATTAGCAAAGGCATCATTTGAAAGCGTTTGGTATAATGTAAATGATTTGGTTTCTCTACATCCAGAACCATTGAGTTCTTCAATGCTTACATAAATTACTTGTCCGTTATTGCCAGCAAAATTATTCAAGTTATTTATTGGATTGATTTGGTTTTGTGCATCTGCTAAAGAAGTGTAAAATGAAATTTCATAATCTGCTGGATCTTGACCGTTTAGCATTGTTGTGATGTTTTGAGTTAAATCATAGACTAGGCTTTCACTAACTAAATCAACTGGATTCTGAACTGTTAAAGCAGGGTTTTCTTCCACTAGGAACGTGTCTGAAATCTCTCCATTATTGGCAAATTTCATTTTTACTTGATATTCTCCTGGTTCATTTACATCATAAAAATAAGAAGTAGCTCCAGAAATTAAAACATTATTTCTGTACCATTCATAAGTTGCGCCCGTAATTGGCATTACGCCCAAATTAATTCTGCGTGTTTCACCATTACACAGCGCACCACCATTTTGAATGGTAAAATCTTTGAAGTCTTCAAATCCGCTTCCATACATTCCTCTCAATTCCTGACCCAAATAAAAACTTCCTGCGCTAATAAAAACACCCGAATCTAACACACTGTCATTTCGATCAGCAATCACTAATTTAATATGATAGGTGTGATTGGGTGTTACATCCGATTCTGCTGTTAAAACAACAGTTTGCCCGTTGAAGTTTATTGGAGCTAGATTTGGATTAATTCCCTGAGGCAATAAATAATAATTGTCAAAATATTGAGAATTTATTGATGGACAACCACTATTATATAAATTATCACGAATTGTAACCACAGATATTGGAGTACTTGAATTAGGTACCAATGCAATGTTTTCAACGGGTGTTCCAGCAGTAACATCGTTTACAAAAAAAGCAAAAGCATCTGAAAATGAACATTGAAAAGTTCCGTATTCTTCTGAAGCAAATACAAAATCAAAACTCATGTTATTGATTAATGGAATAAAATCGAATTCAATTATTGTGGCATCAAAGTACGAATTTAAACCAGGATCAATGCCTAATCCATTTATATAATTTAATAATTGAGAATCACCAGGCCAACTTCCATCACTTATGGGTGCGCTATTTGGTCCCACACAATAAGAAACATCCCCAGTAGAAAGTATCACACCTGAATCAATAGGCAAAAGTGAATTTGTATTCGAGAAATAACCAATTCCGTCGCTAAAACCAAAATTTGTTCCTGTACTCCATGTAATATTTGAGATGATTCCTGTTCCAGTTGTACTTTGCGAACCGAATAAGATGTTTTCAACCAACTGTGGAACCGTAAATTGTGTAGTATTTACAGTAATTGCTTGGGCATTAGAATAATAAACCGTGTAAAAAACACTCAATAAAAGTAAAATTTTCTTCATAGCATTGATTTTTAATTACTTTGATAATTTCGAAAGTATAAAAGTAAGAATAAAATACTAATTCCAATTTCATACTTTTGCAAAAAATAACCAAAGTGCCACGCGAAATACAATTACAAGTTGCTCCCGAAGTTGCAGCCAACGAAAGTTTGCTCAAAGAGCATATTGCAAAACTATTTCAAATTTCGATCAACGAGATTGAGCACATCATTCCTGTCAAGCGTTCGATTGATGCGCGGCAAAAGGCAATCAAAATCAATTATAAAGTCAATGTCTTTTTTAAAGGAGAAGGTTTTGTTCCTCAAAAAATAGAGCTTCCCGATTATCAAAACGTTTCTAATGCACAAGAAGTCATCATTGTTGGCGCTGGTCCAGCAGGTTTATTTGCGGCTTTACAATTGATTGAATTGGGATTGAAACCAATAGTAATTGAGCGTGGAAAAGACGTTCGCGGTCGCCGGCGTGATTTAAAAGCCATCAATGTAGATCATGCAGTCAACGAAGATTCAAATTATTGTTTTGGCGAAGGCGGAGCCGGAACGTATTCAGATGGAAAATTATATACTCGCTCTAAGAAACGCGGTGATGTAGATCGAATTTTACGTCTTTTAGTCGCTTTTGGTGCTTCTGATCAAATTTTAGTAGAAGCACATCCGCACATTGGAACTAATAAACTGCCACAAATCATTCAAGACATTCGTGAAAAAATTATCGAATGCGGAGGAGAAGTTCTTTTTGAAACCCGAGTAACTGATTTTATCATCAAAGGGAATGCTGTCCATGGAGTTGTGCTTCAAAATGGAGATAGTATCGAAGCCACTAATGTGATTTTAGCTACAGGGCATTCCGCTCGAGATATTTTCGAATTATTAGACCGAAAGAAGATTCATATCGAAGCCAAACCTTTTGCGCTTGGGGTTCGTGCGGAACATCCACAAGAATTAATAGATAGAATTCAATACAGTTGTGATTTCAGAGGCGAATTTTTGCCGCCATCGCCGTATTCGATAGTAAAACAAGTAAACGGACGCGGAATGTATTCGTTTTGTATGTGTCCGGGCGGAGTTATTGCACCGTGTGCTACAAGTCCTGGTGAAGTTGTAACCAACGGTTGGTCGCCATCCAAAAGAGATCAAGCCACGGCTAATTCTGGAATTGTAGTCGAATTAAAACTAGAAGATTTCAAACCTTTTGCCAAATATGGTGCTTTAGCAGGAATGGAATTTCAAAAAGCAATTGAGCAAAAAGCATGGTATTTGGCTGGTTCAACTCAAAAAGTGCCTGCACAACGGATGGTTGATTTTACACAAAATAAGGTTTCACAATCCATTCCCAAAACATCTTATGTTCCAGGAACTACTTCGGTCGAGTTGGGAAAAGTATTTCCGGGTTTTTTAACCCAAATCATGCGCGAAGGATTTGTTGAATTTGGAAAAACAATGCGCGGTTATTTGACAAATGATGCTATCTTGCATGCTCCAGAAAGTAGGACGTCCTCGCCGGTTCGAATTCCGCGTGACAATGAAACTTTGGAACACCTTCAAATTAAAGGATTGTATCCATGTGGAGAAGGTGCAGGTTATGCAGGCGGAATCATTTCAGCTGCAATTGACGGAGAAAAGTGTGCATTAAAAATTGCCACTTCGATAAAAAAATAAAAAAAAAGTAATTTAAAAGTAGGGTGAAGACTTTTTTAGTTGTCTGAATACTTGAAAAAGAGAATTACCAAGTGTAAGGAAATTGGTTAAAAAAAATTGATGTGAAAAAGAATTCGCTATGAAAAAGAAAATTCTGTTAAAAAAAATTGCTATAAAAAGAAGTCATTTGGTTTTTCTCTTTTTCTTTTTATTGTCAAGTTTGATAACTTCATGTTCTGATGGAGATGTAATAGAGCGCGACTTAGTTACAACTAAAAGTATTGGTTTGAGAACGACACTCAACAAAATAAAAGGCGATCATGGTATTGATGGAAAAGTAGCCACTTCTTGTTTTGATTTTGTTTATCCTTTGAATTTATCGTACAACAATGGTACAGTGATTTTAGTTAATTCTGAAAATGGTTTGCTCTCCTTACTAACCAACGAGCATCAATCATTATATTTAGATGGAATAGCGTTTCCGTTTCAAATTATTTCCAATGGAGATGGAACGACAATGTCTGTAAACAACGAAAGTGAGTTTCAAAATGTCATAGAGGCGTGTGATTTTCCTACTTTTAATGATTATATTATTGACGGAACATGTTATAATTTTGTTTATCCTTTTGCGGTCAAAAATCATAACAATCAAACGGTTACTATTACCAACAATACAGTCCTAAATGATTTGATGGTGGCTAATAATGGTAATCTTATTCTGGATATGGTGTATCCGTTTAATGTAGCAAAAAGTGGTGAAACTATAGCTGTAAATGATGCATATCAATTCTTTGAAATTAATGATGATTGTAATGTTCCTTGTAATTGTGATCCAATTGATGCTCCTGTTTGTGTGCAGACTTCAACAGGTGTATTGCAATTTCAAAACGAATGTATTGCAAACTGTGCTGGTTTTTATGCGGCAGATTTTGTAGATTGTAACTAAGAAAGTTAGGTTATTTTGTTTTTATAAGTTGGAAAATTAATTGAATTTTGTTACCACACAATCTAAAATGATGTGTGGTAACGGTTTTTATGTATGAACAAAACAGAAGAAAAATCAGATTTTAAATTGTGCTCGGAGACGATCTTTAAATCTGTTTTTGATTCCCATTACAAAGCATTAAGGAATTATTTAGTCTATCAGTTTAGAAATGTAGAAAGAGCAGAAGATACCGCTCAAAGTGCATTTGTTATTTTATGGGAAAATTGTAAAATACTTAAGCCAGAGCAAGCCAAAAGTTTTTTGTTTACAACTGCTATACGACTCTCATTAAATCAAATCAAACACGATAAAGTAGTTTCTAATTTTGAATTAGTATCAAGGCCAAAATCCATAAATGTTGAATCGCCAGAATATTTATTTGAAGAAGGAGAACTAAAAATACGCTTAGAAAAAGCAATAAATGAGTTGCCTGAAAAACAACGAGTAGTATTTCTTATGAATCGATTCGAAAATCACTCGTATACTGAAATTGCAAAATTATTAGATTTATCAGTAAAAGCAGTAGAAAAAAGAATGCATCAAGCTTTACTTTCATTAAGAAAAGTAGCAAAAAATGTATAAAAAATAGGTTATGGAAAATGAAAATGATATTTATTTAGCCGATTGGATGGCCGACAAAATCTCTGACGATCAATTAAAACAATTGGTTAGCGAGGAGGATTTTATCGCCTACAAAAAAATCAGAATTGCACTTCAGGGTTACGGTATTTCTGAACCGAACATGGAGCAAGATTTTCATGCCATTCAAAAATTACTTGAGGCTAAAAAAGAACAAAAAACAGTAAAAACGAGAATTATTCCGCTTTGGACGTATGCTGTTGCAGCAAGTTTAGTTTTGTTTTTTGGATTGTATCAAGTGTATTTTGTTACTAATGAAGTTTACACAAGTTTTGGTGACTCAAAAGTAGTCAACCTGAGTGATAATTCTGTTGTAACTTTAAATTCAAAGTCCAAAGTCACTTATCCTAATTTATTTCAATTCAACAGAACATTGCAGTTAGAAGGTGAAGCCTATTTTGATGTGCAAAAAGGAGAGAAGTTCACCGTAGAAACCGCCTTAGGAAAGGTGAGTGTTTTGGGAACAGAGTTCAATGTTGCTTCTTTCGATGATTATTTTGAGGTGACTTGTTTCGAAGGAAAAGTAAGTGTTGAAACAGCAAAACAAAATGTAATTCTTACTCCAGGTGAAAGTGTTCGCGTCTATGATAATACATTCGAAAATTGGGCTGAACCAACTGATAAAAAGCCAGAATGGATTTCGGGTGAATCTACTTTTAAGAATGTTCCAATAAAATACGTTATTGCTCAATTTAAAAATCAATACGATGTTGAAATAAAATTTCCTAAGAACATAGAAAATAGTAAATTTACAGGAAGTTTTACACATTCAAACATCGAAACGGCTTTGAAAACAATTTGCATACCTTTAAACCTTAACTATTCCAATAGTAATTCAAAAACAATTCAAATTTCTGAATGAAACAACTAATTTCTTTCGTTTTATTAGGATTGTTTTCTTTTTCATGGGCACAAAAAATAGATAAATTTTCATTCGAATATTCTTCAGAAAGGATGGAAAAAGTACTAGTTGATGTTGAAAATAAATTCAAAATTAAGTACTCTTATCTGGACAGTATTGTGAACCAAAAGAAGATAACTTTGCCTAATAGAAAGTACAGTTTAAAGGAAATTAACGAATCAATAGAACTCCAAACCTCTTTAAAAGTTACCCAAATAGACAATCGGTTTTATACGATTTCTAAACTTCAAGATTCCATTAAAAACTACCAACTCAAAGAAATTGTAATAGAAGGTTTTGTTGCTCAAGGAATTAACAAAACCAACGAAAAATTTATTATTTATCCGCAAAAAGTTGAAACACTACCTGGTGTAACTGATGCGGATATTTTGCTTTCATTGCAGCAGTTACCTGGCGTTAAGAGTCCGAATGAAACCGCCACAGGATTACACGTTCGTGGTGGAACTTCCGATCAGAATTTGATTTTGTGGGACGGAATTCGATTGTATCATCCGGGTCATTTATTTGGAATGATATCCGGAATTAATCCCAATGTAAATCAAACAGTTAATTACTACAATAAATCAACTAATCCCAAATTTGGTGAACGAATTTCGAGTGTGATTGACATCAAATCTTCCGATGTAATTACCGATAAAGTAAAAGGAAAAGTTGGAGTAAACGCATTGAATGCCGATTTGTATTTTCAAATTCCTATCATCAAAAAGAAATTAGGCTTGCAATTGTCCGGTAGAAAATCGGTAACCGAATGGTGGCAATCGCCCACGTTCAATCAATTGGCCGATAAAGTTTTTCAAAATACTAATTTTAGTGATTTTGACAACCAAAACCAATTTGATTTTGAGGATTATTCGGCTAAAATAAATTATGTGCCTTCTAGCAAAACCAGCTTTTCTGTAACGGGAATTGTTATTGATAATAATTTAAATTTCATTAATGAAGTTCCTAATTATAGCATCAATAACCAAAAAATGAACATCATTAATTATGGTTATAGTTTCAATTGGACTCAAAAATACAGTGAGTCATTCACACAAAAAATGCTCTTGTTTTACTCGTCGTATGATTTTGATTATGAAAAAAGACAACAATTCTCAACTACCGAATTTGAAGCATATAGGAAATTGAATCGAATAGTTGATTCGGGTACAGAACTCAATTTTAATACGATTTTGACCGACAATTTGAATTTCGATTTTGGATACCAACTTTTTGGTAACGATGCTTCCCATTTGTTCAGTAGCATCAATCAAGATATTGGTTTTGACTTGAGTTTGATGCAATTAAATACGGTTAATCACATTGGATATTCTTTTTTGAAGTATAAAATTAACGATTGGGATTTGCACTGTGGAGTGCGATACAATTGGTATGGTAAACTGAGAAAAGGAAGTTTTGAACCTCGAATTTTTATCCAGAAGAAACTCAATAAATCGTTTATTTGGCAATCTACTTACGAACGTAAAAGTCAGATTTTAAGTCAGATTCGAGAAAATGAAGCCAATGATTTGAGTTTGGAAAATTACGTTTGGGTGATTTCAAAAAACGGCCCGATTCAAATGGGCAATCAATTTACTACAGGTTTGATTTTTAAAGAAAAAGATTGGGTTATTGATTTGGATGTTTATTATAAAACCATTAGTGGTATTACTACTTTTTCTTTCGGTTTTTCGAATCAATTTGATACGGCTGTTCGTCTAGGAAACGGATTTACCAAAGGAATCGACGTTTTGGTTCAAAAAAGTGCTCCCACTTGGCGCGCTTGGATGACGTATACGTATCAGGATTCACAAAATCGATTTGAAGGTGTTAATGAGTACAATTATTTCCAAATTAATTCGAATGTTAAACATGCTTTTAATGTTGCATTTAATAAAAAATGGAATTTGTTTTCAGTGGCTTTGGGTTGGTTTATTCACTCTGGTAAACCTTTCAGTTTGTTGAATGATCAAAATCAAATCGCTTCTTTCAATTCTGAGCGTTTACCTATTTACCACCGGTTGGATGTTTCTGCTATTTATCAGTTGCATCAAACCCAATCTAGTAATTTGAAAATAGGATTGTCGTTGTATAATATCTATAATCGTAAAAGTATTATTAGTAAAGAATTGGAACGTCGTTATGAAGACATAATTGATTATTCTATTCCTAAATACAGTATACAAGATTACTATTCTTTAGGAATTACTCCCAACTTGTTTCTACGGTTTACTTTTTAAAAACAAAGCCCACAAAAATTAATTTGTGAGCCTTGAAAGAGTTAGCAATCACTCGTTATTTTTTCAATCGATCTTTAAAAACCTTTTCGAATTTGGCTATTTTCGGCTGAATCACCATCTGACAATACGGTTTTTCTTTGTTGTTATTATAGTAATTTTGGTGATAGTCTTCTGCAGCATAAAATTTAGTAAACGGTTCTAATGTAGTCACAATTTTACTTGAAAATACATTGGAATCGTTCAACTCTTTGATGATGCTTTCTGCTGCCTTTTTTTGTTCTTCATTTTTGTAAAAAACAACAGAACGGTACTGTGTTCCAACATCTGCGCCTTGTCGATTCAAAGTGGTTGGATCGTGAACGGTAAAAAACACCTTGAAAATTTCATCCAAATTGGTGACAGTTGCATCATAAGTGATTTCGACTACTTCAGCAGCGCCAGTTCTACCCGTACATACTTCTTCATAACTTGGATTCTCCACTTTTCCGCCCGAAAAACCTGAAACTACTTTTTCTACACCTTTTAAATTTTCATAAACCGCTTCTACACACCAATAACATCCGCCACCTAAGACAATGGTTTCTAGGTTTGATTTTTTTGGAATAACTGCAACTGCATCGGGAACAAAATCCAAAGAAATAGCATTCATGCAATAGCGTTTTCCTGTTGGTTCCGGACCATCATCAAATAAGTGACCAAGATGACTGTCACATCGACCGCAATTGGCTTCTATGCGGTGCATTCCGTAGGAATTATCATCTTTGAAAGTGATGCTTTTTTTATTGTCTTGTTCAAAAAAACTCGGCCAACCACAACTGCTAGTAAACTTTTGATTGGATTTGAATAATCGATAACCACATGCTGCACAGTAATAGGTTCCTTTGGCTTCCGAATTCCACATGGTACCTGTGAAAGCTCTTTCAGTATCGGCTTCTCTGGCAACAGCATACAAATCAGGTGAAAGTACTTTTTTCCACTCCGAATTTGGAACGTTTAGTTTGTTGGTATCGGTATTCGAATAATAAGGATTTTCAGGCTTGTTAATTACATTTTCCATGGCAGTTGTAGTTTTATTTGTTTTTTTGGAATTGGATTGCCCGCAAGCACTAAAAGAGAAAAGCGATAGCAAAGCCAATAATTTGAGACTTTTATTCATAGTCATAACGTTTAATTGTAATACAAATTTACAATACATTTACGCTACAAAATGTCGTTTGGTTTACAAACATCATTGATTTAAGGAAAGTTTAACGCTTGTTAACGAACAGTGATTTTTCCGCTTTTATAAAGGAGTAAGGCTTGTTGAAGTAAGTCTTCGATTGTGGTCATAGGCAGATCTTCGTCTGGATTAAAGAGCATGATTTTCATACGCGATCGATTCTCAATTATCAGATTTGGATGATGTATATGCTGTCCTTCTACAATTCCCAAATACGGTTGTTGGTGTTTTTTATGAATCCACAAATAGCAAAACATTTTCCCTTTATAACAAAAGAAAGGCATTCCGTATTTCATTTCGGTGGTAATTTCTGAATCTTGATGTAAAATGATTTCTTTCAATGCTAATAAACAACTTTTGTTGGGTTCTTGTTGATTGAGGTAGTAATCGTTTAAAGTGTTCATCATAATTTTTGAAATTATTTATTGTTCTCAAAAATAGTTAAAACTATGCACTTTTAGTTCATTCCCCTTTCAGGTTCTAAAAACTTCGCCGATAATTTTACTAATTTTTCACAAATAAATTCGTGCTAATTTGTGTAATTCGTGGCAAAAAAATGAGTTTTACAACCTTGAAGACTTTTAGTCCGCCCACACCCAACCTATGAACTTCAAGTCCATAGTAGTTTAGTTTCTAAGTTACAAAAATGATTGATTTGTGAGAAGTTTAACTATTGTTTGTAAGATGTCACAATTATGGGTTTCATATTTTTTGTACTTTTGACTGCATTTATATTTCTATGAAAGAAGAACAAGTAATATTAGTCAACGAAAACGACGAGCCAATTGGGTTAATGAATAAATTGGAAGCGCATGAGAAAGCAGTTTTGCATCGCGCTTTTTCTGTTTTTATTCTTAATAGTAAGAATGAGGTAATGCTGCAACAACGCGCTCATCATAAATACCATTCACCTTTGTTATGGACCAACACTTGTTGCAGTCATCAAAGAGCAAACGAGACCAATATTGAAGCTGGAAAACGCCGTTTATTTGAAGAAATGGGTTTTACTTCAGAACTCAAAGAACTCTTTCATTTTATTTACAAAGCTCCTTTTGACAATGGTTTGACCGAACACGAACTCGATCATGTGATGATTGGTTATTATGATGGCGAACCCAACATCAACAGTGATGAGGTGGAAAGTTGGAAATGGATGAAAATTGAAGACATCAAAGATGATATGTTCGAAAATCCTGATGCATATACCGTTTGGTTCAAGATTATATTTGACGAGTTTTACCATTATTTAGAAGATCATAAACTATAAACCATGAAAGTAACTGTTTCTAGAAAAGCTCACTTTAATGCAGCGCATCGTTTGTACCGTAAAGATTGGTCGATGGAGCAAAACGATTTAATTTTCGGGAAATGCAATAACCCTAATTTTCATGGGCACAACTACGAATTAATTGTTTCGGTTACGGGTGAAATTGATCCAGAAACCGGATTTGTAATCGACGTGAAAATCCTCTCCGATTTGATTAAATTACATATCGAAGATGCTTTTGATCATAAAAATCTGAATTTGGATGTTGAAGAGTTTGCCAATTTAAATCCGACTGCCGAAAATATAGCAGTAGTCATTTGGAACAAGTTGAGAACCCACATTGATAGTTCTAAAGAATTGGAAGTGGTTTTATATGAAACACCTCGCAATTTTGTAACCTACAAAGGTAATTAATCATGTTAAAAGTAGGAGATACAGTTCCCCATTTTACCGCAAAAGACAGCAACGGAAGCATTTTTGACAGTTCTAATTACGTTGGAAAACAACCGTTGGTGATTTATTTTTATCCCAAAGATGATACGCCAGGTTGCACTGTTGAAGCGTGTAGTTTCAGAGATTCATACCAAGATTTTAAAGATTTAGGAGCCGAAGTAATCGGAATCAGCTCAGATTCGGTTGAGTCGCACATTCAATTCAAAAGCAAGTTCAGTTTGCCTTTTATTTTACTTTCCGATCATGATAAAAAGCTTCGAAAACTTTTTGGAGTTGAAAATAATTTCTTGATTTTCCCTGGTCGAGAAACGTATGTTGTTGATATCAATGGAATCATTCAAATGAAATTCAATAGCGTGGCAGCCAAGTCGCACATAGAAAAAGCATTGGCAGCTTTGAAGGTTATGTCGAAATAGTCTTTATTTAGTCATCAATGATTCCATCAAAAAAAGGTTTCATCTCATTGTTGATTTGTTCGCGTAAATCGACCAACTTTTTAGCGTATTGAGCCAATTGCTTTTCGGTTTCGGTTTGCGGTATCCATTTTTTTACTGGAATTGGATTGCCTGCTTCATCTACAGATACAAAAACAATGACACAATGTGTTTTCTTTTCAAAATGTTCTTCCTTAAAGTCACGTGAATAGACATCAACTGCAATGTGAATACTGGTGTTTCCCGTGTAAATTACATAGGCATTAATCTTTATAACTTCTCCAATACTAATTGGCTTATAAAAACGAATTCCGCCCACATAAACCGTGACGC
>JACCDI010366139.1_pt1 | contig 14893 bp, 11 predicted proteins | sample 7442791 | NCBI WGS metagenome assembly JACCDI01 (sample SAMN15323434, study PRJNA562643) | freshwater metagenome | isolation source: river surface water | place: USA:Blue River Watershed | collected 2017-08-15 | reverse complement strand
TTAATTTATTCAATGAAAAAAATTAAAGTTGCTATTAATGGTTTTGGTCGTATCGGTCGACTTACTTTCCGTCGTTTATTGGAAAAAGAAAATGTGGAAATCGTTGCAATTAACGATTTAACTGACAATGCTACTTTGGTACACCTACTAAAGTATGATTCAGTTCATGGTCGTTTTAATGGAATTGTTACTTCTGATGCTGACAGAATTACTGTTAATGGTATCGTGTTTAAAGCTTTTGCAGAACGCGATCCTAAGCAATTACCTTGGGGAGCTCTAGGAATTGATGTGGTTTTAGAATCTACAGGTCGATTTATCGATCAAGATGGTGCTGGACAACACTTAACTGCTGGTGCGCGTAAAGTAATTATCTCCGCTCCTGCTAAAGGCGATATTCCTACCGTAGTTTTAGGCGTTAATGATGATACATTAACAGATGATATGACGATTATCTCAAATGCATCTTGTACAACTAACTGTTTAGCTCCAATGGCTAAGGTGTTAGATGATGCTTTTGGAATCGAAAAAGGATTTATGACTACGGTTCACGCTTATACAGCTGACCAAAACTTACAAGATGCACCTCACTCCGATTTACGTCGTTCTCGTGCTGCTGCTTATTCTATCATTCCTACATCTACAGGTGCTGCTAAGGCGGTAGGTTTAGTATTACCACACCTAAAAGGTAAATTAGATGGTAACGCAATGCGTGTTCCTACTCCAGATGGATCTGTGACAGACTTCACTGCTGTATTGAAGAAAGAAGCCACGGTGGCTGAAATCAACGCTGCTTTGAAAGCTGCTGCAGATGGCCCTATGAAAGGTATCTTAGAATTCACTACAGATGAAATCGTTTCTATCGATATCATTGGAAACCAACACTCTTGTATCTTAGATTCTAAGTTAACAACGGCTATGGGTAATTTAGTGAAAGTAGTAGGTTGGTATGATAACGAATTTGGTTATTCATCACGTGCAGCAGACTTAATCGCTCGTGTAGGTTAATCAACTTGTTTAATTTATGAAAAAGCCTCTCCATCGGAGAGGCTTTTTTTATTTCACATTGATAGCTCTGAGGTAATTGATGTTAAATCCCTTTTCGTAAAACATTTCTTCAAAACGCGTTTTGATTCCAAAGTGATCTTCCATCCATTCGGAGGTGTACAAATCATTTGTCTTGACGATGATATCCCAGCCATTTTCAGCAAGTGATCCTCCTGAGAATTCGAAGAATGGTAGAGAATCGGTTTTAAGGTGAAGAATGCCGCCTGGCTTTAAGATTTTCTTGTAGCGATTTAGAAAAGTGTGAAAGGTAAGGCGACGTTTCTCATCGCGATCGCGTAAACGGGGATCTGGAAAGGTTACCCAAATTTCATCCACCTCATTTTCCGCAAAGTGTTCGTCGATTACCTGCATGTGAATGCGTAGAAAGGCCGTATTCGTTAATTCTAGTTCTCTAGCAGCTCTACCTCCTTGCGCTAAACGATCACCTTTTACATCAATCCCTACAAAGTTTATTTCTGGGAATAGTTTACCTAAACCATTGGTATATTCTCCTCTGCCACATCCTAGTTCAAGAACCAGCTCGTTTTCATTTTTAAAATACTGGTTTTTCCATTTACCGGCTAGGTTTCCCCAGTCAGGTTTTGGACTTTGGATGAGATTATCTAAAGCAATAGCTAGATTGTATTTGGCTGTTTTTCGTCTGCTCAATTTGTACGCGAATTAAAAGGTAATTTCTCCTATGAGATAGGTAGATCCACAGATGAGAATTCCATCTGCAGGTTTGGAATTTAATTTAGCGAGGGCAATGGCCTCATTTACATTAGGAATGACTTTACCCTGAAGTCCTTTTGTTGTTGCTAATTTTTGAAGCTCCAAAGCAGAGAGCGCTCTCGGGTTGTTCGCTTGGGAAAAATAGTAGCTAGCCTCTGAAGGAAATAAGGATAAGACTGAATCGATGTCCTTATCAGCAACCATACCTAGAATAATGGTCAAATGATCGAACCCTTCCTGTTTTATTTGTTGCATAATTTCTTTTATGCCATTTTGGTTATGACCTGTGTCGGCAATGATTTTAGGATTTTCCCCTAAAACTTCCCAGCGGCCTTGTAAACCGGTATTTATTCGGGTCTTCTCAATTCCGGATTTGATTTTTACCCCCTCTAGCGGAATGATGGTTTGAATTTGCTCGCACCATGCTAACACTCCACGGATGTTTTTTTGCTGGTAATGACCTTTGTAAGGGCTATTTACCTTCATTTCGCCCCAAGTTGGGCTCGTGAAAGTGAAATCTGATGCGCTTACTACTTCTTCAGCAAATTGCAATGGGGCATTGACTGATGAGGCTTTGGCAAGGAAAACATCAGAGCTTTCTAATTGCTTTTCACTGATGGTCACCGGAATCTGAGATTTAATGATTCCAGCCTTTTCAGACGCAATTTTTTCCAAGGTATCCCCCAGCAAATCCTGGTGATCAAAACTAATATTCGTGATTAGACAAGCCAAAGGGGTAATGATGTTTGTCGAATCCAATCTTCCGCCTAAACCTGTTTCAATAATTGCAAAATCGACTTGTTGTTCCTTGAAGTAGGTGAAGGCCATTATGACGGTCCATTCAAAGAAAGATGGACGCACTTTTTCAATTAGATGTTGATGATTCGTGACAAAATCAGCTACCCATTCTTCAGCTACCTGAATTCCATTGATTTTAATTCGTTCCGTAAAGGAATGCAGATGTGGAGAAGTGTATAATCCCACTTTAAAACCGTGTTCCTGAAGAATGGAGGCCATAAAATGAGAGGAACTCCCCTTTCCATTCGTGCCTGCAATGTGGAATGATTTGAAGGAACGTTCCGGGTTTCCCATCAGCTCGCAAAGTGCTTCAATATTGCCTAAACCAGGTTTATAAGCTTTAGCCCCTTCCCGGTGAAATACCGGTAATTGTGCATATAAAAAGGAAATGGACTCGGAATAATTCATCGGATGTCTATCTTTCTCCTACACGGAAGGTGATAGACCCGGTCGCTTCTTTCGGGCTTGGGCCTGAAGACGTTTTGATGAATTTAGATTTTTCGATGGCTCTTTTGTATTTCTGTGCCAAAGAATTAGAGAATGAATTCTCAGCAATCACTAATTTGATAATATTTCCATCCTCATCAATCTTAATCGTGAATCGTATCATACCCGTTTCACCTGTATCATCTTTGACGTTAGGACGATTAGCAATTCTCCAGCCTGCAATATTCACTGAAGAAGAACCAGAACCCTCTCCGCTTCCTCCATTGCCGGAATAATTTGTTGAATTGTTGATTTTACCGTTCGGGCTACCTTTATCCCCAATTTTTCCCGCGTCTGGTCCGTTTGAGTTTCCCCCAGGATTTGGATTAGTGCCACGTGTACCGTTGCTAGTTGTTTTCTTCTTGAATAAAGCCCCTTCGTCGATTTTCTCCTCTGGTTCTGGTGTCGGCTTAGTGGATACGATGGTCGTCTTTTTCGTATTCTCTGATATGCTTACAGGGCTTTTGACTACCGATGAAATGACTGTTTCTTTCGAGCTAGGTGTCGGTTTAGCTTTAGCAACCGTAGCTACTTCTGTTTCTTTTTCAGCAGGTTGTGATTCGTCATTATTCGGCAAATCACTCGCATGATTGTAGGATTGGACATTTCCGCCACCCTCATCATCCGTTCCATAATTCACTTCGAATCCAGGTTCAGGCAATTCCAGCTTCATTTCTTCCGCGGACCAAATCTTAGCATACCAAAACAACAAGAACAACAATCCTTGAATGACGATTGTGATCGCCAAGGCTTTTCGTTGGTTTTTGCGTTCTATTGCTTGTTGTTCGATGCGTTGGTTCATAATCTTATAGCGCCTTATACACCCAAATGTCTAATTTTTTAGCCGCTTTGAATTCCATGGCTTTAGCATAACCCGCCTCCATCGAATGCTCAGTCCCTAAGCTAATACGGTAAAATTTCGTCTGTTCGTTCTTTAAGATAATCTCCGCTTGGTCAAAACCACGCGATTTGAATTCTTTTAATCCTTTCTCCGCTTGTTTTAAAGATTGAAAACTGGCGGCAACTAAATAGATCACCTCTTGATCTGCCTGCGTAACCACTTCCACAGGTGCAGGGATTGCTTTTTTCTGAACAGTATCTATCTGAATTGTGGCTGGAGCCGCAGGTATTTCGGCAGCTACAGGAATGGCTACCTTTTTCGTTATTTTAATCGGATTTAATGAACTCTGTGACTGCTGGCTAGAAGGTTCCGTTAAGAAAAATGCACCTAAACCTCCTATTATAAAGGCAACTAGCGCATAAACGTAAGTAGATTTGCTGACTTTAATAGGTGAAGGTTCTGGGGTAAAGGTTGGCAGATCTTCTGCCACCGGTGCCGCTTCAAGTACCGTTTTATTCTCTTTAGGTAGGACATGACCTAAACTCACTGGGAAAAGTCCGAAAACAGACAGGTCCGCATTAAAATCAGGGTTTGGTGAGAAGGATAAGCGGTTTTCAGAATTCAAGGTAAACGCTCCTAATTCTCCAACTGTCAGATAGCCTTGATTGGATATTTGGGATTTTAATTCCTTAGAAATAGCCGCTATTTCAATAGAAGCTTCTTTCTGAGAGATAGCCTGTTTTTTAGCCCATTCCGTCGTTAGGAAACGATCATCCGTTTTTAACTTCTCATTAAAGGCAACACATTTTCTTTTAGGATAAATCTTTCCCTCCTTCGCATTGAATTGAAAATCTTGTACATTCACAACGAATCCACCAAATTGTGGAATAATCACACATTCGTGTTCGTAAAGTAAGTGTTCAAGAAAGGTAAAAAATGTAGTCATTCTTAAAATGAATATGCGAGAGTTGCTGTAAAGTTAAAACCTTGTGTTGGATAAAATAAATATCGCTGGTAATTTTTTCCTAGTATATTATTAGCAGATAAGGTGGCCGTCATTTTCTGGTTAATCGCATACTCCCCTTTTACATTGAGATCCACAATGTTATCCAATGTGTTCGACTTTTGAGTTCTAGGATTGAAGCCATAAAGTCCTCCTACAAAATAGAACTCTGGTAAAATTTTCAATTTAGGAAGTAAAGCTAGGGTGTTTCTCCAAGCGATTTGAATGTTAGGTCGATGGTAAGCGTATAAGAAATTACCTAGATTTCCATAATTCGTATAATCTACTTGTACGTCTGAATGAATTTTATCTGTGATAGTCATCTTTACGTTTGCCTGTAGGGATAACACAGATACAGCTGCATCTGGATTCGAATACTGGATATCAAATTGTGATAAGTCTGCAGCAGAGGCAGTAAAGAAAGCCATTTTAGTATATTCTCCATACGTAGCTTTCAATTCGTAATGGACATTGCGTTCGTTTGTACCGGTTAAACCACCTGATATTGCCCATTTTTGTTGAGTATTTTGTAAAGTGATCGCTTGTGAAAGCCAAGGGTTAGTTAACAGGCTACTGTGGTAAGAGTTGAACTGGGTATCACCTTCAAATCCAGCGAATAAACGAATGAAGTCATTCGCACGATAGCGCACTTGAACGCTTGGATAAATCCTCAATTCCTCATCTTGTAGCGCATTAATACCCGCTTGAACGTTTAAACGAGGTAATACATCGTAGGATAAACTGGGTTTTAAGCGAAAGAAATTACGATTCGTGGTCGTATTACTTGTGAAATTAGATAAGATGGCATCTCCATTGATTCGAAGAGATAATCCTGCTGAAATCGCATAATTTGCCTTAAGGTAAGAGGATGACATCCATTCTTTAGGCGCTAAATTTCCAGCTAAAGAGGAGAATTCAGTTCCCGCCTGGTAAGCGAATTTCTTGCCTTCTGTTTGGCTATAAATATCTACATTAAATTTGATTTGATCATAACGAACGCCAAAAGCATCTTCAGGTGTATTTGCCGGAATACTTTCTTTACCATAAAAATTTGTTGCGAGACGGCGGTAATCTAATGAGCCTTTCAATAAAGCTTTAGACCAAAGTGATTGGCTGTAGATTTTTACCTCGTTTTCAGAGCGACTCGAAAAGGCATTATCTGTGGGTCCAATCGAGTTTGCATCGTGATTGATATACAACCCACGCAATTCTTTGGCCGTAGGGTTATAGCCAAAATGGCCATTTAATAAGGTATGACCATAATTTCCAGCTCCGATTTTAATGGAGTTTTTCGCAACAGAGGCAAAAGGAGATTTTAGCTCCTCTCCTGTTCTAGGGCCCACGATATTGGTTTGAATACCAGGTAAAACAAGTGCCTGTGGCTTGGAAAGGTCAAAATTGAAATCAACTTTATGATCTTTACTGTAGTCCGGAATTTCATTTAATGCCTCAAATGAACGACTCATAGTGGGCTGCACCTCAATTTTACGCACCTTTTCCGTAACAAATTCTTCATTTTGGATAGTACCTTCCTTTTTCTGTTGACCATAAGATAAGATGGAAATCAGGCTGAAAGAGTACGCTAAAACAATTTTAGATGGAAATCTCATATGCATTATTTAGGGAAATAGGTTTTCAAAAGGGCTTTAGCAGTTTCGACACTTTCTTTGTCCTCTGAATTGTCAATAATGGATTTTAAGGTGGCTTTCGCCTGAGCAAGGTTCTTTAATTCGTAAAGGTTTTTAGCCAATAACAAATAGGCCTTCCCTAGCGTCGCATCAGAAACCTCTGCAAATTCATTTCTGAATTTATCTAGAATCATTTCATTCGATGTGGCATAGTTGCCTTTTGCGTTATTCAATTGAATGATATCTAAGTATTTAACTGCTGCCTCTTCTAAACCTTCCGCCTCTTTTACTGCTACTGTTTGGTAATCTGCGTAGGCAATTAGGGCTGAATCAAGCTCTTTCAATTGAATAAATGACTCTAAAATACGTTTGTTAGAACGTTGAATGAGAGTTGAATCAACCCCTTTCTCTTTTAATAGTCGGTAATGGCCAATAGCCTCTCTGTAAGAAGCGGAATCAAATTCGATATCAGCCACCTTTGTAATGACCGAATTCAAGGATGGATGTACATTTTGCTCGATGACCTTTTTGTAGAATTGGAAAGCTAATGCTTTGTTATTCGATCGATTAGCAGCATCTGCGATTAAATAAGTCACTTCTGAAACGCGTTCATCAGCTGGAAAATGCTCCAAAAACTTCTTTAAAGGCTCAATGGCTTTATCGTATTTTTCGCCTAAATAGATTCCTTTCGCTGCTTGATATTCTAAATCTGTCTTCTCTTCCTCATTTAAGCTACCACTTTGGTAGATACTTAAATAGGCGCTCATCTCTTCTGGACGTCCTACTAAGTTCAATTCCTCTTGTAATCCGGCCACCGCATCTTTCGCGAAAGCTTCTTTCGAGTATTTCTCGATTACCACCTTGTAATCTGTAATGGCTTTCTCTGGTTGTTTCGAGTTAGAATACGATTGAGCTCTTTTTAAGATGGATTCAGCATAATAAGGACTATTAGGTTGATTATTGATCAAATCAGTGAAGCCTGCGATGGCTTCAGCGTATTTGCCTGAACGGAATGAGATTAAATTTTCTTGAAAACTGGCATCGTCGCCGAACTTCGTATTAGGAAATGACTTTTTCAATGCTTGGAAAGTCGCTTTTGCTTCTGCATCGCGTTCAAGGTAGACTAGCGTGATTCCTTTTTGGTACATCGCATAATCCTTCTCAGTCTTCGCATTTTCAATCGCTTGGTTGTAATAAGTCAAGGCCTCCGTGTAGTTTTTCGCCACTAGATAGGTGTCTGCTAAACGTAGGACGGCATTTGCATTCGCTTTCCCATTCGGATTTGCCTTCAATTGATCCACGTAGGTCTTGAAATAGCTATTCGCATTCGTGAAATCCTTCACGGAGAAATAGGCATACGCAATCCCAATGCGGTTTCTTTGTAAGAAATCCGCTGAATGCTTGCCTGAAAGCAAGGGTTTATAAACTAAAATGGCAGCCTCAAAGTCTTTCAATTGTGATAGACATTCTGCCTTTCCAAACGATGCTTCATCCGTTACATTTTGATTCACCGCTTGTGAAATCGCTTTATCAAAATATGAAATAGCCTCTTTAAACTGTTCTTTATTATACGCCTTGATACCTAGATTGTAGGTTAGCGTCTGGTAAGCCACTTTCAATTCTTCCGAAATAGGCACACCTGATTTCATAAAATCAGTGGCTGGTGCTAACTCAGGTAGTTTAAGGATCGCATCTGCGGCGAAACTTTGGTAAGCTGCTGTAAAGGAGCTTGATGGATAGGTTTTGCCAAATTGCGCTATGGACTTTAATCCTTTCAACCAATTGCCTAAGTCAATAGCGATGCTGATCGACTTGAACTGGGCTTCTTCCTGCTGATTCGCATCAAAAGCTAAAGCGCCTGATAGATTGAATGATTCAGCTGCCTGGGCTTTTTGGCCCAACTTTAATTGAGCTAAACCTTGTAAATAGTACGCCTTTTGGCCTAAAGAATCATTTTTCAATAAGCCACTGATTGTTTCAATCGCGTCATCGTATTTGTCAATGGAATACAGTGCAAAACCCTTTTTATAAGTGGCTGCTTCGTTTTTATGCTCCTTTAGGTAATCGCTAAAGCTCTTGGCTGCCTTTGCGTATAAACCTTTTTTAAATTGAACTTCTGCCACTAAAAGCGCTAAATCAGGGTGAGTGGAAATGATAGGCTCTGCATATTTCAATAATTCATCCCATTGCGCTGTTTGTTGATAAGATGAAATCAACCAATAGGGCAAATCTTTACGGTATTTAGAATGTCCATTCGATTTTTTGAAATCGGCGATGGCTTCCAGGTAATTCTTTTGTTGGTAATGAATGACACCTGCGTAATAAGCTGCAGAAAAGGCATATTCTTCGTCTGGATCTGTTTTTACTTCATTGAATAAGGCAAGAGCATTATCGAAATCTTTTGTCTCAAAATACGCAACGCCTAGTTTATATCGGGCTTCTACGTTACCTAAGGATGAATTTTCGAGGTAGCGGATGGCTTTTGCATAATTAGCAATGTCATAAAAATACAAACCGATTTTTCTAAACAAGACATTGCTTTGCGGAGTATTCGGATGATTTAAGCTGAAATGGTAGCCTAATACATCGATTTCAGGTTGATTTAAATAGAGTGCGCATAATACTTGGTAGTATTCTGCCATGATCACCTCTTTTTTAGTTACGTCGGTTTGTCTACCTAAATAGTTTGCGAATTCCTCGCGAGCTGCGACGTAGTTTTGTGCCTCAAAATACTCTTTGCCTAAACTATAATGTATCTGATTGCTCTCAAATGCCAGAGATTGCTGTGCGAAAGACGAGAAATGAAGGGATAAAAATAGGACGAGGCAGTAAAAGGATGATCTAAATACCATAGGTTTATTGTCAATAGTCACGACTAAACAATAATACGATTTTTATGTGAATTAATTGTCCAGTTATTTAGAATTATTTGGAAAAAAATAGCACATGCTAGACTATACGGCTGATTTTTATAATTTTACCTAAATCTATTTCTCAACAAAAAAACAAAATGAATTTTAAACTACTATTTCTTAGTGTAATCGTCTCATTTGGCTGTTTTGCTGGACCGATAAAACACGAAATCCGTATGTCTGAACCATTCTCTCATTATTTTGAGGTGAAAACATCCGTGGACGTCAGTAAAGAAACCAATTTTTTCGATCTTAAAATGGCAGCCTGGACACCTGGCTCTTATTTAATACGTGAATTTGCGAAAAATGTAGAATCAGTTAGCGCTGAATCAAATGGTTCAAAAGTGGCTATTTCAAAGATCAGCAAAAATACCTGGCGTATCACTTTAAGCCCAGGTTTAAAGCAGGTTTCTGTCCACTACCGCGTTTACGCTTACGAAATGTCAGTGCGAACATCCTTCTTGGACGATGCGCACGGTTATATTAATCCGGCGAGTGTATTGATGTATGCCCCTAAATTTGCTTCTCAACCTCAGGAATTAACGATTGTTCCTCACAAAGACTTTAAAAAGGTCTCTACTGCGATGAAAAATGTGGGTGGATTCAATTTCGTGGCTAAAAACCTGGATGAATTGATTGACTCCCCTATTGAGATTGGTAACCACCAGGTTTGGAACTTTAAAGTGAACGGTATACCACACCAAATTGCCTTTTATGGACCTGCTAAAGTGGATTCAGTTAAATTCTTAGCGGATGTACAGAAGATGGCGGAAGAGGCGCAGAAAGTGGTGGGAGAACATCCTTGCGATCATTATTTGTTCATCATTCATAACCTAAATCGTGGTGGTGGAGGTCTAGAGCACTTGTATTCCACAACTTGTCAAGTAACTCGTTCAAACTATGAAACAACGAAGGGCTACCAAGGAATTATGAATTTGTTAGCGCATGAGTATTTCCATCTTTGGAATGTAAAACGTATTCGTCCTAAAGCACTTGGACCCTTTGACTACGAAAATGAGAACTATACGCATAATTTATGGTTCTCTGAGGGAATTACGAGCTATTATGCAGACGTAATCAATCAAAGAACCGGCATGGTTTCGACAGCGGATTATATCAAGGCTTTAGGTGAGGAAATTTCCAGTGTGGAAAATACACCGGGAAATCAAGTGGAATCTGCTGCTGAATCTAGCTGGGATGCGTGGATTAAGTATTACCGACCTAATGAAAACTCGCGTAATGCTTCTGTTTCTTACTATGATAAAGGGGCTTTATTAGGGGGTATTTTGAATATGTGGATTATTCAGCAAACCAAAGGAGCTAAATGCTTAGATGATGTATTTAAGTTCTTATACCAAACTTATTATTTAAAAGCAGGTCGTGGTTTTACAGATCAAGAATTAGAGGACGCATTTTCTAAAGTAGCAGGTGCATCAGCAACCGAATTCTTTAAAACGCATATTTATGGGGTGAAGACTCCAGCCTATGTGGCTATTTTCAAGGCTTTCGGCTATCAATTTACAGATGCGAATTTGTCTAAAACGGTTCCTTACATCGGAGTTAGTATAGCAGCTGGTCGCGTCACTTCGGTATACAAAGGTGGTGCTGCCTATGTAGCTGGCCTAAATGTAGGAGATGAAGTTTTGAAAGTGAATGGAACTGATTTTCCAGGAATGGATAAATTGTTAGCGGATAAGAAACCGGGTGATTCGATCGTTTTCTCTGTTAGAAGAGATGGAATGGAGCGCACATTCTTAGTGGCTGTGCAACAAACACCATTAAAGGCTTTTATTATTGAATCAGAGCCTTCACCTACAGTAGCGCAATTGAAATTACGCCATAAATGGTTAGGGGGGAATTAATCGGCCTGTTTAGCCATTTCGGCATACATATTTTTAAAGGTCTGTAAGACGAATTCTTGAAAAGAGGAGCTGGATAACAGCTCCTCTATTTCATTCTGGGAAGAAAAGTCCATCACCGAATACTTATAACTCTGCTCTAAATGCGGAGTTTCAAACTTCACAATGTATTTCGAATTCCACTCAAAAAGGGATATTCGCATCTGTGGATGGCTTATTTCCTTGATAAAATGCATTAGTCTTGAATGATTTTAACGCTTTGGATTTTGTCTCCCTCACGTACTAAATCGATCACCTCTAATCCTTCAACTACTTTACCAAAACACGTGTGGCGACGGTCTAAGTGTGCCGTATTATTGCGTGAGTGACAAATAAAGAATTGAGATCCGCCTGTATTAGGTCCGCGGTGCGCCATGGATAAAACGCCGCGATCATGGTATTGGTTGTTACCAGCTAATTCGCAAGGAATCGTGTAGCCTGGGCCACCTGCTCCTGTACCATCTGGACACCCCCCTTGAATTACGAAATCTGCGATGACACGGTGGAAAGTTAGTTCATCGTAAAAGCCTTTTTCAGCTAAATCAATAAAGTTTTTAACGTGGATAGGTGCATCCTCTGTGTAGAATTCGATTTTCATTAACCCTTTATCGGTTAACATTTCTGCGTATGCCATAATTTTACATTTAATTAAGCTACAAAGATGCGAATGAAATTTGAATTATTTAAATTGAACTTTCTTTTAGATCGATGAAATACCTACTATTCTTTTTTGCTTCCTTGTTTCTTTTTAGTTGTTCCAATTCTTCCGAAGAAGAGAAACGCGAATCAAGCGCTTTCTTTTTGCGTGGAAATGCGAAATGGAAAGAAAAAGAGTATCACGAGGCGATTAAATGGTATTCGGAGGCGATTGAGAAGCGTCCAGATTTCTCTGATGCCTATTATAACCGGGGATTAGTCTACCAAATCTTGGAAAAGAATGAAGAGGCCTTAGCCGACTTTTCAAAGGCCACAGAATTGGATTCGAAATTCGCCCCTGCCCTCTTTAAAAAGGCAGAAATGCTCCAAACCTTGCAACAATCCGATGAGGCTGTCATCGCTGTAGAATCATTGGTGAAATCCTTTCCTGATTCCGCCGCTAATTGGACCTTAAAAGGGGATATTTTGCTTCAAAGGGCTGATTTATCAGGTTCATTATCGTCCTATGATCGTGCTTTAGCACTCGATTCAAGCTCTGTAGAGACCCTGATTAATAAGGGAGTTGTTTTGCAGGAAATGAACGAGATAGATTTAGCTGAAGCCGTATTTAAAAAAGCCTTGAAGTCAGGAAAATACCAGGACTTATTAAATAATAATCTTGGTTATTTGGCTATTCAGCGAATGCAATGGGATTTAGCCGCTTCTTATGTTAAGAAGGCGTTAGAAAAGGATCCTAATAATGAGTTGTATTTAAAGAATTGGGCTAAAATTAAAGCCAAATCAAGCCTTAAATAAAGCCATATATTTTTTTAATTCTGCGGCGTTTTCAATCGAATTCGTGTGAATTTCTAGCAGGGCCGGGCCTTGGTTATGCAGAAAAGAGTGAAGATCTAGTTCACTCACGTTTGAAGCAGAAAAATAGCTAATTCCAGCGTCTTTAGCCGTATTTTCAGCGGTAAACCCTTGGCGTGTTTCCATAAACTCATCCAGTTCTGGCAGGTCTTTTGCTCCATCTAGGTTGCGGAAAATACCTCCGCCCCCATTATTAAAGACTATGATGCGCAAGTTCGCCGGAATGTAGTGATTCCAGAGTGCATTGCGATCGTATTGAAAGGCTACATCTCCAATGATAGAGATACACAATTTGTCCGTCTTTTGAGCTGCTCCTACCGCAGTACTTAAGCAACCATCTATTCCAGAGGTGCCTCGATTTGAGAATACTTCTGAATTAATGAATTTTGCCAAAGTCCAGTTAATGTATCTGACAGCAAGAGAGTTAGCGACATGTACTTCGGCTGATTCTTGCTCAATGGCCTCTGTTACCTGGTTATATAAATGTAATTCTGTCCAATTAGGTTGGGCGAAAAATTCAGCTTGTAATGAAGTGATTTTAGCTGAATTCCAAGTATGCCATGCTTTAGAAGTCCATTCAATCTCTTTAATAAAGGATTCAGCATCGGTAGGTACTACGTGAGTCAAACTCAAGAATGGATCCGGCTTTCCAATCGGATTTGGGTGAATGAGCCACGATTGCTTGGGCTTATGTACACGCAAAAACTGCTTAATTCGCTTCGAAACAAATGATTTTCCGAAGTGAATGTGCAAATCAGGTTGTAAGGCTGGCCATACTGATTCGTCAGCTAATAGCAAATCGTGTGCAATCGTACTGCCACAATTCGACGTAGCATCTCCTATTACCGGAATTCCGTAGGCAGAAAGCCTTTCGAAAATCGAATTATCGTCCATTTGCCCTACGGTCACAAGAATTTTCTCTGTAGAGGCTATTTCTTGGCTGAAATATTGGTAATCAACTTTATTCTTTGTGCTTTGTGCTTTGTGCTTTGACAGGTTTTGTCGCAGGGAAAAAGTCTCACTTTTTTCCAAGACAAAACCTGGCTCCGGATAAAAAGGCTCACTAATGGGCACATTGATCTGCACCGGTCCTTTAGGCTCCGCTAATGCGGTAGATGGTGCAGCAGAACAATCATCCGTTTCAAAATCAAAAAATGCCTTTGCGTGCTTTCCAAATAGATTTTCTTGGTAAATCGTTTGTCCATCCCACTGACCGATCCATTCTTTAGGGCGATCAGCTGTTATGACGATGAGCGGAACTTCTTGGAAGAAGGCTTCGACTACGGCAGGAGCAAAATTCAATCCGGCTGAGCCTGAAGTGCAGCAAATAACCACAGGACGACCTGTTTTTAGGGCAATTCCTAGACCAAAAAATCCAGCCGAACGTTCATCTGGGATGGAATAACATTTGAATCCGCCGTGTCGGGTTAAGGCGATCATTAAAGGGGCATTTCGGGATCCTGGGCATATAACAGCCTCATTTACACCTTGTTGGTATAAAGAATCTACTAGTTCTGTGATGCCTTTTGGAAATGCCATAGCAAAAAAAAGCCTCATAAGAGGCTTTTAAAAATTATCCAAGATATGTTTTTAGTGCTTTGCTTCGAGTAGTATGTCGTAAACCACGGATCGCTTTCTCTTTAATTTGTCTTACACGCTCGCGTGTTAAATTAAATTTCTCACCAATCTCTTCTAAAGTCATAGCATGTTCGCCATTTAAGCCGAAATACAAGGTAACTACATCTGCCTCCCGTTGAGTCAAGGTAGATAAAGCTCGTTGTACTTCGCGACGAAGTGAATCATTGATCAAACCAGAATCTGGTTTGTCTTCTGAATCATTCTCTAATACGTCTAAAAGCGAGTTTTCTTCTCCTTGAACGGAAGGTGCATCCATTGAAACGTGACGACCTGAAATCTTCAACGTATCTACACCCTCCCTCGTAGAGATCTCTAAAACCTCTGCTAATTCTTCTGGCGATGGCTCACGCTCAAACTGTTGCTCTAACTCAGCGAATGTTTTTGAAATCTTGTTCAAAGACTCT
>JACCDI011507614.1_pt1 | contig 14894 bp, 17 predicted proteins | sample 7442791 | NCBI WGS metagenome assembly JACCDI01 (sample SAMN15323434, study PRJNA562643) | freshwater metagenome | isolation source: river surface water | place: USA:Blue River Watershed | collected 2017-08-15 | reverse complement strand
GAAGCGCCGATTTCGGAAATCGGCATTGCCGGGTTCAACGCCTGCAAGGCGCTGTCGACCAAGCGCGCCGATGAGCCTGCCAAGGCAAGCCGCCCCTATGATGCTGACCGCGATGGGTTCGTGATGGGCGAAGGCGCGGGCGTGGTGGTGCTGGAGGAATATGAGCCCGCCAAGGCGCGCGGGGCGAAGATTTATGCCGAAGTGCTGGGCTATGGCCTGTCGGGCGATGCCTATCACATCACCGCGCCGTCCGAAGATGGCGACGGCGGGTATCGCAGCATGGCGGCAGCGCTGAAACGGGCAGGTCTGACACCTGCGGATGTGGATTACATCAATGCCCATGGCACCAGCACGATGGCCGACACGATTGAGTTGGGCGCGGTGGAACGCCTGATGGGCGATGCGGCGGCGCAGGCCACCATGTCATCGACCAAGTCGTCGATTGGCCACCTGCTGGGCGCTGCGGGCGCGGTGGAGGCGATTTTCTGCGTGCTGGCGCTGCGCGACCAGATCGCGCCGCCGACGATCAATCTGGACAACCCGGCGGTGACGCCGAAGCTGGACCTTGCGCCGAACAAGGCGGTGAAGCGCAAGATTGATGTGGCCCTGTCCAACTCGTTCGGGTTTGGCGGCACCAATGCAAGTCTCGTGCTGGGCAAGGTGGCGGGCTGATGTGGCGCGCGGTCGCCTCGAACGCGCTGACGCTGTTCATCGTGGTCTTGGTGGTGGCCTCCGGGCTGCTGGCATGGGGGCGGCAGCAGTTCAGCGGGGCGGGGCCGCTGGAGACGGCGATCTGTTTCCGGGTGGAGCGGGGCGCGTCCCTGAGTGCGGTCAGCCGGTCCTTGGCCGAACAGGGGGCCGTCAGTGATGCGCGGATTTTCCGCATCGGGGCGGATTATTCGGGCAAGGCGGATGGGCTGAAGTTCGGGTCCTATCTGGTGCCCGCGCAGGCCTCGATGGGGCAGGTGTTGGACATCCTGACAGCCAGCGGGCAATCGACCTGTGGGCGCGAGGTGAATTTCCGCATTTCCGTGGCCGAGGCTGAGGTGGTCTTGCGTGAGCTGGACCCGGAGACCAACCGCTACGTCGAGGTGGTGAAGTTCGATCCGGCCAAGGTGGCGGCCCCTGCGGAGTATTTGTCGGCGGCAGAAGCGGATGATATCCGCTGGCGCGTGACGCTGGCCGAAGGCGTGACCAGCTGGCAGGTGGTCGATGCGCTGCGGCGGGCGGATTTTCTGGAGGGGCTGATCGACAAAGTGCCTGCTGAGGGCACGCTTGCGCCCGACAGCTATGAGGTGGAGCGCGGGTCTTTGCGCGCCGATCTGATCGCCGAGATGGAAAAGCGCCAAGCCGCGACCCTGGCCGAGTTGTGGGCCGCGCGGGCGGAAGGCTTGCCTTATGACAGCCCGGAAGAGGCGCTGATCATGGCCTCCATCGTGGAAAAGGAAACCGGCATCCCGGAAGAGCGCAAGCAGGTGGCGAGCGTCTTTGTGAACCGTCTGGAACAGGGGATGCGGTTACAGACGGACCCCACGGTGATCTACGGCATCACCAAGGGGGAAGGCGTGTTGGGGCGCGGGTTGCGGCAGAGTGAGCTTCGCCGCAGAACCGATTGGAATACCTATGTGATTGACGGGTTGCCCCCGACGCCGATCGCCAACCCGGGGCGGTTGTCGATTGAGGCGGCGTTGAACCCGGACAAGACGGATTTCCTGTTCTTCGTGGCGGATGGGTCGGGCGGGCATGTCTTTGCGACGAACCTTGCCGATCACAACCGCAATGTCGCCGAATGGCGCAAGATCGAACGGGCGCAGGGACAGGCGGAGACGGGCGGCGTGCAGGGCGCGGATTAACAAAGGGTTAAAGGGCCGTACGCTAACCGTTTGATCCTGAACGGTTTTTGTCTTGACTTTGGCGAGCGGTCCAAGTATTCCTTTTGACATGATGGACGAATTGGGCAAGCGGCCCGGGGCAACCCGGTGCCGCTTTTCCTTTTTCCTCGGTAGGGGCTGCAAAGAGGTGGGGCGTGCTGGATGACAGAAAGATTCCTGCCGGATGCGACATCGGCCGAAGCCCTGTTGTCGCAGGCGGAAGACCAGTTTGCCCAAGTCGCGCTGGAACTGGGAGAGGCGGCCCGGCGCGCCGTTGAGGGCGATCCGGGGGCTGCGAAGCTGGCCGCGCAAGCGGCGCGTGAATTGCGGGACGCGTTCCGCATCTTGATGAGCGAAAGGGAGAGAGTTGACAAACTCCGCACTCAGATTGCCGGGATCGCCGGAGCGCACGAACTCGACTTCGACGCGGCGCGCGATGAGATCGGCCGCCGTCTGGCTCGCCTCCGCGACGCCGGACGTGGTGGATGAGTTCCTGCATGGGTTGACCGAGGGCAGCTTTCTGGCCTTGCCCTGGGTGTTCGAATGCTGGGCGCTGCCGCACCAACTGCCGCCAGAGGGGGCGTGGAAATCCTGGGTGGTGATGGGGGGGCGCGGGGCGGGGAAAACCCGCGCCGGGGCCGAATGGGTGCGCGCCGAGGTGGAGGGGCCGCGTCCGGGTGATCCGGGCCGGGCGCGCCGGGTGGCGCTGGTCGGTGAGACGGTCGATCAGGTCCGCGATGTGATGATCTTTGGCGACAGCGGGATTCTGGCCTGCTCTCCACCGGATCGCAGGCCAGAGTGGGAGGCGACGAAGAAGCGGCTGGTCTGGCCCAATGGCGCGACGGCGACGGCCTATTCGGCGCATGAGCCCGAAAGCCTGCGCGGGCCGCAATTCGATGCGGCTTGGGCGGATGAGTTGGCCAAGTGGAAGAAGGCCGAGGTGGCCTGGGACATGCTGCAATTCGCGTTGCGGCTGGGGGACAATCCCCGGCAGGTGGTGACGACAACGCCGCGCAATGTGGCGACGTTGAAGGCGATTTTGAAAAACCCGTCAACCGTGATCACCCATGCGCCGACCGTGGCGAACCGGGCCTATCTGGCGGCGTCCTTCCTTGAGGAGGTGACGGCGCGCTATGCCGGGACCGCGCAGGGGCGGCAGGAGTTGGATGGGTTGTTGCTGGAAGAGGTAGAGGGGGCACTGTGGCCACTAGCCCGGATCGAGGCGGCGCAGAGCGATGAGTTTGACGCGCCCGACAGGATCGTGGTGGCGGTCGATCCGCCGGTGACGGGGCATGCGGCATCGGACGACTGCGGGAGCGTGGTGGCGGGTGTCTATATGCGGGGACCGCCGCAGGCGTGGCGGGCGGTGGTGCTGGAGGATGCGAGCGTCAGCCGCGCCTCGCCCGAGGTCTGGGCGCGGGCGGTGGTGGCGGCCTATGAGCGCCATCAGGCGGATCGGGTGGTGGCGGAGGTCAATCAGGGCGGCGATCTGGTGCAGACCTTGTTGCGGCAGATTGATCCTGCGCTGCCAGTGCGGGCGGTGCGGGCCACGCGGGGCAAGGTCACGCGGGCGGAACCTGTGGCGGCGCTTTATGAACAGGGCCGGGTGATCCATCGGCGTGGGCTGACCCATTTGGAGGATCAGATGGTGCGGATGACGGCGGCGGGCTACGCGGGCAAGGGCAGCCCGGACCGGGTGGATGCGCTGGTCTGGGCGCTGACGGAGTTGATCCTGATGCCCGCCGATACATGGCAGCGGCCCCAGATCCGCAGCCTCTGACTTTAGCAAAACACGTGGACTGGCAGGACAGCCCGGCGCGCATGGCGCACGGGGGCGGGACCGGCTTGCCCGCAGGACCGAAGGGAGTGGCGAATGGTGTGGCAGTTTCTGCGGCGAGAGGCTCCGGCGGCAGTGCCGGAAAAGAAGGCCTCGGCGGCCGGGCGGGTGGTGGCTTGGGGCGGCGGGGCCCGCGCGATCTGGAGCCCGCGGGATGCGGGCAGCCTGACGCGGCAGGGCTTCACCGGCAATCCGGTGGGCTTTCGCGCGGTGAAGCTGGTGGCAGAGGCGGCGGCGGCTTTGCCGGTGGTCTTGCAGGATGCAGAGCGGCGCTATGAGGTGCATCCGATGCTGGACCTGCTGCGCCGCCCCAATCCGGCGCAGGGGCGGGCGGAGTTGTTCGAGGCGATTTACGGCCATTTGATGCTGAACGGGAACGCCTATCTTGAGGCGGTTCCCGGTGCGGGGCGCTTGCCCGGGGAATTGCATGTGCTGCGGGCGGATCGGCTGTCGGTGGTGCCGGGGGCGGATGGCTGGCCGGTGGCCTATGATTATACCGTTTCGGGCCGGACGCATCGGTTTTCGATGACGGGCGAGGTGCCGCCGATCTGCCATCTCCGCAACTTCCACCCGCAGGATGACCATTACGGGTTCTCTCCGCTTCAGGCGGCGGCGGTGGCAGTGGATGTGCACAATGCGGCCTCGACCTGGTCCAAGGCGCTGCTGGACAACGCGGCGCGGCCTTCGGGGGCGATTGTTTACCGGGGTGGAGATGGGCAATCGGCGCTGTCGGCGGATCAATATGACCGGCTGGTGACCGAGATGGAAAGCCACCATCAGGGCGCGCGCAATGCGGGGCGGCCGATGCTGCTGGAAGGCGGCCTCGATTGGAAGCCGATGGGGTTCAGCCCGTCGGACATGGAGTTCCACAAGACCAAAGAGGCGGCGGCGCGCGAGATTGCCACGGCCTTTGGCGTGCCGCCGATGCTGCTGGGCGTGCCCGGTGAGGCGACATTCGCCAATTATGCCGAAGCGAACCGGGCGTTTTACCGGGTCACGGTGCTGCCCCTTGCGGCGAGGGTTCTGGCGGCGGTGTCGGCGTTTCTGTCGCAGCATCTGGGCGAGGTGGTGGAGTTGAAGCCCGACCTCGACAACATCCCCGCTTTGGCCGGGGAGCGTGATGCGGCTTGGGCACGGGTGGCGGCGGCGGATTTCCTGTCGGCCAATGAAAAGCGGGCCGTTCTGGGGCTGCCGCCGCAGGAAAGCGCATGACGCGCGGCGTGTCGGGCGGCTCGCGCTTTTTGTTCGACGGCTTTGACGCGGCGCAGGCGCGCATCGAGGCGAATGAACGGGTGGCCGAGGAACGCTGGGCGGCCCTCGATTTCCGTCTGGCGCAGATCGATGCCGCGCTGGAGCGGTTGGAGCGGCGGCTTTGGCTGGGGGTCTATGGCGCGCTGGCCTTTCTGCTGGCGCAGGGCGTCGAGACGGTTCTGAACGCGGCGATGAGGTGAGGCATGGAGTTGGAACACAAGGACCATCGGCCCAAGGCCGGGCTGAGGGTCGTCGATGGCGCGGTGATCGAGGGTTATGCCTCGGTCTTCGGGGTGGCGGATCAGGGCGGCGATGTTGTCCTGCCCGGGGCCTATGCCGCCAGTCTGAAGCGGCTGGTGGCCGAAGGACGGCGGGTCAAGATGCTGTGGCAGCATGATCCGGGCCAGCCTTTGGGCGTCTGGGACGATATCCGCGAGGATGCCCATGGGCTGTGGGTCAAGGGGCGGGTGCTGACCGACCTTTCCCGTGGGCGCGAGGCGGCGGCGCTCTTGGCTGCGGGGGCGATTGACGGGCTGTCGATCGGCTATCGCACGATCAAGGCCGACCGCGATGCCAAGGGGCGGCGCCTGCTGGCCGAGGTGGAGTTGTGGGAGGTGTCCTTGGTGACATTCCCCATGCTGCCCGAAGCGCGGGTTGCGGTGAAGGCCGAGGGGCTGGAGGCGGCGCTGGCGGAGATCGCCCGCGCCTTTGACGCGGCGCGGGCCGATCTGGCGGCGCGGCACGGCTGAGACAAGGCTGAAAGGGGAGACAGCGATGGACGATCAAGCAACGGCCGCGGGGCTGCGGGCCGCCGTGGAGGGATTCCTGAACGAGTTCAAGGCGTTTCAGGGAGAAGTGAAAGTCAGTTTGCAACAACAGGATGACCGCATGACGATGCTGGACCGCAAGACGACGACGCATGGCCGCCCGGTGCTGACCGGAGCGGCGGATCAGGGTGCGCCGCACCGCAAGGCCTTTGACGCCTATCTGCGGACGGGTGACGATGACGGCCTGCGTGGGCTGGTGCTGGAGGGCAAGGCCCTGTCCACCGCCGTGGCCGCCGACGGGGGCTATCTGGTGGATGCCGAAACGGCGCAGGCGATCCGGGCGCAACTGCTGTCCACGGCATCGCTGCGCGCCGTGGCCTCGGTCGTGGAGGTGGAGGCGGCGTCTTTTGACGTGCTGATCGACCGCAGCGAAGTGGGGTCGGGCTGGGCGACGGAGGCCACCGCGACGGGCGAGACGGCGACGCCGCAACTGGAGCGCATCCAGATCCCGCTGCATGAGTTGTCGGCGATGCCCAAGGCCAGCCAGCGCCTGCTGGATGACAGCGCCTTTGACGTCGAGGGCTGGCTCGCGGGCAAGATCGCGCAGCGTTTCCAGCGGGCAGAGGCGGCGGCCTTTGTCAGTGGCGACGGTGTGGACAAGCCGCGTGGCTTTCTGACCGCGCCGAAGGTGGCGAATGGCGTCTGGGCCTGGGGATCGCTGGGCTATGTGCCCACCGGGGCGGCGGCGGATTTCGCGGCGGTGAATGCGGCGGATTGCATCATCAACCTCGTCTATGCGCTGGGGGCGGAATACCGCGCCAATGCAGTGTTCGTGATGAACTCCAAAACCGCGGGCGCGGTGCGCAAGATGAAGGATGCCGATGGGCGCTTCCTGTGGTCCGACGGTCTGGCGGCGGCGGAACCCGCGCGCCTGATGGGCTATCCGGTGCAGGTTTGCGAAGACATGCCCGACATCGCGGCAGGTGCCCATGCCATCGCCTTTGGCGATTTCCGGGCGGGCTACACCATCGCCGAACGTCCCGACCTGCGCATCCTGCGCGACCCGTTCAGCGCCAAGCCACATGTGCTGTTCTATGCCAGCAAGCGTGTGGGTCGCGATGTCACCGACTTTGCCGCGATCAAGCTGTTGAAGATCGCCGTGTCCTGATGGCGCAGGCCCGGTCCCCGTTGGGGGCCGGGTTTTTCCGGGGTGCGGCGAAAGGAGAGGGCGATGTTGGTGGAACTGGAACCGGTGCCGGGATCGGCTTTGCCGGTGGCGGATTTGGGCGCGCATCTGCGGCTGGGGACGGGCTTTGCGTCGGATGGGCTGCAGGATGGGCTGCTGGCCAGTCATCTGCGGGCGGCCTTGGCGGTGATCGAGGGGCGGATCGGCAAGGCTTTGATCTCGCGCCGGTTTCGCTGGGAGGTGCCCGCCTGGCGCGACGGCGGGGGGGCGCAGGCGCTGCCGCTGGCCCCGGTCAGTCTGGTGGTCGAAGTGGCGCTGGTCGATGGCTGGGGCGGGCGTGTGGTGCTGTCGGATGCCCTGTGGCGGCTGCGGCGGGACAGCCAGCGGCCAAAGCTGGAGCCGGTATCGGTGTCCTTTCCGCCGGTGCCAGAGGGCGGCGTGGCCGAGGTTCTGTTCGATGCCGGGTTCGGGACGTGGGCGGCGGTGCCTGCGGACCTGCGGCAGGCGGTCTTTCTGCTGGCGGCCGAGTTTTACGAGCATCGCCATGATGGTGGCGCGGCGGTGGGGGCCTTGCCCAAGACCGTGGCGGGGTTGATCGAAGGCTGGCGGACGGTGCGGCTGCTGGGTGGGGGTGCCGCATGATCCGCCCGCATCTGAACCGGCGTCTGACGCTGGAGGCCGAAGCGCGCACTGCGGATGGCGCGGGGGGCTTCGTGTCGGTCTGGCAGGCGCTTGGCACGGTCTGGGCCGCGCTGGAGATCGGGGCGCCGCGCGCTGTGGCCGAGGCAGAGCGGATGGAGACGGTACAGCCGGTGAAGGTGACCGTGCGCGCCGCACCAGAGGGGGACCCCGCCCGCCCGGACCGCACCAAGCGGTTCCGCGAAGGGGGCCGCGCCTATGCGATCCAATCCGTCCAGCTGCGTGACCCGCGGGGGCTGTACCTGACCTGCCACTGTATCGAGGAGGACGGGCAATGACCTATGCTGCCGCACCGGCCTTGCAATCGGCGCTGTTTGTGCGACTGAGCGGGGCTGCCGCCTTGGCCGGGGTGGCCATCTTGGATGCCCAGCCGCTGGACCCGGTGCCGGAGACCTTTGTGCTGATCGGTCCGGAAGAGGTTATGGACGCCTCTGACAAGACAGGTGGGGGGGCGGAGCACCGGGTGACGCTGAGCGTGATGTCCGGAGCGGCCGGGTTTCTGGCAGCCAAGGGGCTTGCGGCGGGCGTCTGCGCCGCGCTGGAGGGGCCGCCCTTGACGCTGACCGAAGGGCGGGTGGTGTCGATCGGCTTTCGCCGCGCCGTGGCCCGGCGGCTGGACGGCGGAAGTGGACGGCGCATCGATCTGACCTTTCGCATCCGCATCGAAATCTGAACAGGAAAGGGGAACGGCATGGCCGTGCAGAATGGCAAGGACCTGCTCTTGAAGGTCGATCAGACCGGGGACGGGAATTTCGAGACGGTGGCGGGGCTGCGCGCGACGCGGATCGCCTTCAATGCAGAGACCGTCGATGTCACCAGTCTGGAAAGTGCGGGGGGCTGGCGCGAGCTGTTGTCGGGGGCGGGGGTGAAGTCGGCCTCGATCTCTGGCTCTGGCATTTTCCGTGATGCGGCGACGGATGAACGCGCGCGGCAGATCTTCTTTGATGGCGAGATGCCGAAGTTTCAGGTGGTGATCCCCAGTTTCGGCATCGTCGAGGGGCCGTTCCTGATCACCGCGCTGGAATATGCGGGCAGCCACAATGGCGAGGCGACCTATGAGGTCACGCTTGCCTCTGCCGGGCAGTTGTTGTTCACGGCGCTGTGATGGCCAATCCCTATGCGGGTGAGGTGGTGGTGCATCTGGACGGCGTGCCGCAGGTGGCCAAGCTGACCCTGGGCGCGCTGGCCGAGTTGGAAAGCGCGCTTGGCGCGGACAGTCTGGCAGCCCTTGCCGAGCGGTTCGAAGCCGGGCGGTTTTCCAGCCGCGATGTTCTGGCGCTGATCGTGGCCGGTTTGCGCGGCGGCGGTTGGCAGGGGACGGCGGCTGATTTGCGGACGGTCGAGATCGGCGGCGGGCCGGTGGGCGCGGCGCGGGTGGCGGCGGAATTGCTGGCGCGGGCCTTTGCCCTGCCGGGATCATGACCGGACGGCTGGACTGGCCCGCGCTGATGCGGGCGGGGCTGCATGGGCTGGGACTGACGCCTGAGCAGTTCTGGCGGCTGACGCCCCTTGAGTTGCGGATGATGCTGGGGGCGGAGCAGGTGTCTCCGCCCCTCACGCGGGCGCGGCTGGCGGAACTGGCCGCCGCTTTTCCGGACATGAAAAGGCGGGACGCGGATGGAGACGATCGAGACGTTTCAGGATCAACTGGATGCGCTGGAGGCGCGGATGTCGAACACCGCCGGGATCACGGTGGCCTTTGACGGCGCCTTGTCCCGGATGGGCGAGACGATGCTGTTCACCAATCGTGAGGTGGCCTCGCTTTCGACGACCTTCGGGTCGGGGCTGAAACGCGCGTTCGACGGGGTGGTGTTTGATGGGATGCGCCTGTCGGATGCGCTCAAACAGGTGGCGGCCAGCATGTCGGCCAGCATCTACAACGCCGCGATGCGGCCGGTGCAGAACGCTTTGGGCGGGGCCTTGGCGCAGGGGATCAATACGGTCTTTGGCGGGCTGATGCCCTTTGCGTCCGGGGGCAGTTTTTCGCAAGGGCGGGTGATGCCCTTCGCCCAAGGCGGGGTTGTGACACAGGCCACCAGCTTTCCCATGCGCGGTGGGCGCGGGTTGATGGGCGAGGCGGGGCCGGAGGCGATCATGCCCTTGGCGCGCGGCCCGGATGGGCGCTTGGGCGTGCAGGCGGGCGGGGGTGGGCGTCCGGTGTCGGTGGTGATGAATATCACCACGCCCGATGTGCAGGGCTTTCAGCGCAGTCAAAGCCAGATCGCCGCACAGGCCGCCCGCGCGTTGGCGCGGGGCCAGCGCAACCGCTGAGGAGGTTCCATGTCATTTCACGAGATACGCTTTCCCGCGAACCTGAGCTTCGGCTCGGTCGGCGGGCCGGAGCGGCGGACCGATATCGTCACGCTGGCCAATGGGTTCGAGGAACGCAACAGCCCCTGGGCGCATGGGCGACGGCGCTATGACGCCGGGCTTGGCCTGCGGTCGATGGACGATGTCGAGACGCTGCTGGCGTTTTTCGAGGCGCGGCGCGGGCAGTTGTTCGGGTTCCGCTGGAAGGATTGGGCGGATTACCGGTCCTGCCCGCCGTCGCGCGCCCTGTCGCCGGAAGATCAGCTGATCGGGATCGGCGACGGGGTGAACCGGCTGTTCCCCTTGCGCAAACGCTATGTCTCGGGGCCGGCGGAATATCTGCGACCGGTGCGAAAACCGGTGGCAGGGACCGTGCAGGTGGCGGTGGCCGAGGATGTGAAGGCCGAAGGGTTGGACTTTACCTTGGATGCCGCGCTGGGCGTCATCACCTTTGCCGATCCGCCGGATCTGGGCACGCGCGTGACGGCGGGGTTCGAATTCGATGTGCCGGTGCGCTTTGACACGGATCGCATCGCGGTGTCGGTCGCGTCCTTTCATGCCGGGGATGTGCCATCGGTTCCGGTGGTGGAGGTGCGGCTGTGACGCTGGTTCAACATCTAGCCACGGAATGCACCACGGTCTGCCGCTGTTGGGCGGTGACACGCAGGGACGGGGTGGTGCTTGGGTTCACGGATCATGACCTTGATCTGTGGTTTGAAGGCGTGCTGTTCCGCGCGGGCAGCGGGCTCAGCGCGCGCGCCTTGGCGCAATCGACCGGATTGGCGGTGGACAACAGCGAGGCGGTGGGGGCCTTGTCCGATGCCTCTGTCACCGAAACCGATCTCAGGGCGGGGCGGTTCGACAATGCCGAGGTGCGGCTGTGGCTGGTCAACTGGGCCAATACGGCGGAGCGGCTGTTGCAGTTTCGCGGGACGGTGGGCGAGGTGTCGCAGGCCGGTGGCCAGTTCCGGGCCGAACTGCGCGGCCTGACCGAAGCGTTGAACCGTCCGCAGCGGCGGGTGTTCCAGCGCGATTGCACGGCGGTCTTGGGGGACCGGCGCTGTGGGGTGCCTCTGGCGGGCGTGCAGTGGTCGGTTGCGACGCGATTGACGGGCATGCTGGATGGGGCCTCGGTGGTGGTGCCGGAATTGCCCTATCTGGCGGGCTGGTTCCAGCACGGGCGGGCGGTGTTTCTGGACGGGGTGGCGCAGGGGCTGAGCGTGCCGATCAAGGCCGATCGGGGATTGCCGCTGGCGCGCCGGATCGACCTTTGGCGCGAACCCGCGATTGCCCCCGCACCGGGCGATGCCGTCCGGCTGGAGGCGGGTTGCGACCGGCAGGCGGGAACATGTCATGAAAAGTTCATGAACTTTCCGAATTTCCGGGGCTTCCCCGATATTCCGGGCGATGACTGGATCACCGCCGTTCCCGCGCGCGCCGATCTGCGCGATGGCGGCAGCCGGAACGGGCCATGAGCGGGGCGCGGGTCGTCGCAGCGGCGCGGCTTTGGCTGGGCACGCCCTATGTGCACCAAGCCTCGTGTCGCGGGGTGGGGTGTGACTGTCTGGGCCTGTTGCGGGGTGTCTGGCGCGACATGCTGGGGCCGGAGCCCGAAGCCGTGCCGTCCTATACCCGCGATTGGTCCGAAGCCTCGGGGCAGGAGGCGCTGTGGGCTGCCGCCTTGCGATGGCTGCGTCCGGCCGGGCCTGAGTTGCGGGATGGCGATATCCTGCTGTTCCGCATGCGGGAGGGGGCGGTGGCCAAACACCTTGGCTTTGCGGCGACGGGGGCCGCAGGTCCGACTGTGATCCATGCCTATACCGGCCACGGCGTGGTCGAAAGCCCGCTGAGCGTGGCCTGGTCGCGCCGGATCGTGGCGCGGTTCCGTTTTCCGTTTGAGGAGTGATGACCCATGGCAACGCTGGTCTTGGCGGCGGCGGGGGCCGCGATCGGTGCGAGTTTCGGCACGGGGACCGTGCTGGGCCTGACCGGGGCGGTGATCGGACGCGCGGTGGGCGCGACCCTGGGGCAGGTGATTGACCAGAGGCTGTTCGCCTCAGGCTCTGAGCCGGTGCGGACGGGGCAGATTGACCGCTTCCGCATGATGGGGGCGAGCGAGGGCACGGCCATCCCGCGCGTCTGGGGACGGGTGCGGGTGGGGGGGCAGGTGATCTGGGCCTCGCGCTTTCGCGAGGATCTGGTGGCGCGGGATGGTGGTGGCGGGGGGAAGGGTGCCCCCCGCCGCGCGCAGGTCGAGGAATATGTCTATTCCGTCAGTCTGGCCGTCGCGCTGTGCGAGGGGCCGATCCTGCGCGTGGGGCGGGTCTGGGCGGATGGGGTCGAGATCGACCCGGATGATTATGCCATGCATGTCTACACCGGGGATGAGGCCCAATTGCCCGATCCCAAAAGCGCCGCGGTCGAAGGGGCGGACCGCGCCCCGGCCTATCGGGGCACGGCCTATGTGGTCTTTGAGGATTTGCCGCTGGGCCCCTTTGGCAACCGGGTGCCGCAGTTCAGTTTCGAGGTTGTGCGCGGGGCCAAGGCGGTGAACGCACCGGGCAGCGTTACGCTGGGAAGTCTGCTGTCCGCCGTGGCGCTGATCCCCGGAACGGGCGAATACGCGTTGGCGACCGAGGTGGTGCGCCTGCCGCAGGGTCCGGGAAAGCAGGTAGAGATCAACCGCAACTCCATCGGGCGGAGGTCGGATTTCGACGTGTCGCTGCGCCAGTTGCGGGGGGAGGTGCCGCATCTGGGCTCGGTCTCCCTGGTCGTGTCGTGGTTCGGGGATGATCTGCGCTGCGGTGCGTGCCGGGTGCGCCCCAAGGTGGAACAGGCCGCGCTGGAGGGTGTGTCGCAACTCTGGCGCGCTGGCGGTTTGGCGCGCGACGAGGCGGAGGTGGTGCCGCTTCTGGAGGGTCGCCCGGTCTATGGCGGCACGCCATCGGATGCGTCCGTCGTGCAGGCCGTGCAGGCGCTGCGTGCGGGCGGGCAGGAGGTGATGTTCTATCCCTTCGTCCTGATGGAGCAGGGCCCCGGCAATGCTCTGCCCGATCCCTATAGCGACCAGCAGACACAGGCCGTGCTGCCCTGGCGCGGGCGGATCACCCTGTCGGTCGCCCCGGGTCGGCCCGGATCGCCGGATCGCAGCGCCGCGGCCGCGACCGAGGTGGCGGCGTTTTTCGGGACGGCGACGGCGGATCAGGTGGTCGTCGAGAATGGTGAGGTCCGGCACCTTGGCGTCACGGATTGGGGATACCGTCGGTTCATCCTGCATTACGCGCGGCTGTGCCAAATGGCGGGGGGCGTGGAGACTTTCTGCATCGGGTCAGAATTGCGCGGCGTCACGCAGATCCGCGGGCCGGGGGACAGTTTCCCCGCCGTTGACGCCTTGCGGGCGCTAGCGGCGGATGTGCGGGCCATCCTTGGCCCGGCGACGCGCATCACCTATGCGGCGGATTGGTCGGAGTATTGGGGGCATGTGGCGGATGGGAACCGGTATTTCCACCTCGACCCGCTTTGGGCGGACCCGAACATCGACCTGATTGGCATCGACAATTACATGCCCATCGCCGATTGGCGCGATGGCGAGGCGCATGCCGATGCGGCTGCGGGGTCGGTGCATGATCTGGACTATCTGAAGTCCAACATCGGTGGCGGTGAGGGGTTTGACTGGTACTACAACGGTCCCGAAGGCGAGGCTGCCCAGCGGCGTTTGCCGATCCGGGACGAGGCCTTGGGCGAGGATTGGATCTGGCGCTACAAGGACATCCGCAGTTGGTGGAGCCTGCCGCATCACGACCGCATAGATGGCGTGCGGCGAGAGGTGGCCTCGCCCTGGGTGCCGGGGTCAAAGCCCGTCTGGTTCACGGAATTCGGCTGCGCGGCGCTGGACAAGGCGGCGAACCAGCCGAACCTGTTTCTGGACGCCAAATCCTCGGAGTCCGGGCTTGCCCGCGCCTCGAACGGGCGGCGGGACGATCTGATGCAGATGCAGTATCTGCGTGCCACGATCGAATACTGGATGGACCCGGCGCATAACCCCGTCTCGCCGCTTTATGGCGGGCCGATGGTGGATATGACGCGTGCCCATGTCTGGGCCTTTGACGCGCGGCCCTTTCCGGCCTTTCCGGGGCGACCGGACCTTTGGTCGGACGGCGAGAATTACGACAGGGGCCATTGGCTGAACGGGCGGACCAGTGCGGTGCCGCTGGCCGAAGTGGTGCGGGAAATCCTCTCGCTGTACGGCGTCGAGGATGCCGACGTGTCCCGTCTTTACGGGGCTGTGCTTGGCTATGCCGACAGCGATGCGGATTCGGCACGGGCGGCCCTGCAACCCTTGATGATGGCTTATGGGTTTGATTGCCATGAACGTGAGGGCCGCCTGCATTTCGTGACCCGGCGGGTCCATGCGGCGGTTGCGCTGGATCCGGGGCGGTTCGTGGATGCTGCGGAGGGTGCGCTGGAGATCTTGCGGGCGAATGGGGCCGACCTGCCGCAAGAGCTGCGGCTGACCCATATCGAGGCCGAGGCGGATTACCAGATCGCGGTGGGGGCCGCGATCCTGCCAGATGTCGCCGAGGCCAGTGCCCACGTCAGTTCCAGTGAGTTGCCGCTTGTCCTGACGCCGTCGGCGGCGCGTGATCTTGCCGAAGGCGTCCTCAGCGCCGCGCAGATCGCGCAAGACAGCTTGCGCTTTCAACTTCCATATTCCGCCCTTGGTCTGCGTGCCGGGGATGTCTTTCGCGTCAAGGACCAGACTTGGCGCGTCGACCGTCTGGAACTTGCCGATGCCATCTCGGTCGAGGCTGTCCGCGTCGAAAGCAGGACGACCGCGGGTCCCGGTGTGCGTTTGGCGCGTCGGCTGCCTGCCCCGGCGGCACCGGAGGCCGCGGTTTTTCCGGTGTTTCTGGATCTTCCCCTGCTGACCGGTGACGAGGTGCCCCATGCACCCCATGTCGCCGTGGCGGCAG
>JACCDI011597081.1_pt1 | contig 14895 bp, 10 predicted proteins | sample 7442791 | NCBI WGS metagenome assembly JACCDI01 (sample SAMN15323434, study PRJNA562643) | freshwater metagenome | isolation source: river surface water | place: USA:Blue River Watershed | collected 2017-08-15 | reverse complement strand
ATTGGTTGTTCCGCTTAGCTTCGGCTGACTTTTTTTCGGGGGTGGGAAGAATGACTAATCTAGCTACCGCGCAGCACCTTGCGCCGTCCAAGCTACAACTGCCAGTGTCGGCATATTTTGATGCCGAGCTGTATCAACGTGAAATCGAGCTGCTATTTAAGCAGGGGCCCGGCTATGTCGGCCACGAACTCATGGTTCCAGAGATCGGCGACTATCAGACACTCAGTGCTGAAAATGAAGGTCGCGTTTTAGTTAAAAATCAACAAGGCATTGAGTTACTCTCAAATGTTTGCCGACATCGTCAAGCAATCATGCTTAACGGTAAAGGTCATGTTGAACAAATTGTGTGTCCTTTGCATCGCTGGACGTATCAAACGGATGGCACCTTATTAGGCGCCCCTCATTTTGATGAGCAACCTTGCCTTAATTTAGGAAAGAGCCCTTTGCAAAATTGGCAAGGGCTTTTATTTGAGGGGCCACGTGATGTCCATACTGATCTCAAAAACATGGGCGTAGCCAAAGAATTAGATTTTTCAGGTTACATGCTTGATCACATTGAAGTGCATGAATGCAACTACAACTGGAAAACCTTCATTGAGGTTTACTTAGAGGACTATCACGTTGAACCATTCCACCCCGGCTTAGGGAAATTTGTATCTTGTGAAGATTTGGCTTGGCAATTTGGTGATTGGTACAGCGTTCAAACAGTGGGGCTGAATAATCAACTCAAGCAAGCCGGCTCTCCAACCTATCAGCGCTGGCATGAAGCAGTCCTTCGACATCATCAAGGTCAAATGCCTAAACATGGCGCCATTTGGTTAACGTACTACCCGAACATCATGGTTGAGTGGTATCCAGGCGTTCTTTGTGTTTCAACATTGCAACCCATGGGTGTAGATAAAACTAGAAACATTGTTGAGTTTTACTATCCAGAGGAATTGGCTTTGTTTGAGCGCGAATACATCGAAGCAGAAAGAGCTGCCTACATGGAAACCTGCATCGAGGATGATGAAATTGCTGAACGTATGGATGCAGGCCGCAAAGCCTTAATGCTTCGCGGCGTGAATGAGGTAGGCCCTTATCAAAGCCCCATGGAAGATGGCATGCAGCACTTCCACGAATGGTACAGAAAAGCCATGTCATTGAAATAAAGGATTGCTGATGTTACTGATTGAAGCGACACAACTCAAAAATCTCCTAGACGCTCACGAAGATTTTTTACTATTCGACTGTCGCTTTGATCTGCTCAACTCCGATTTAGGAAGGGCTTCTTACTTAGAAGCTCACATCCCATCTGCGGTCTACGTTCATGTCGACCATGATTTGTCCAGTGAAAAAAATGGGCAGAATGGTAGGCACCCCCTACCATCCATTGAGCAATGGCAAAAAACTTGCCAATCCTTGGGCATTCAAGCTGATCGCAAGATTGTTTTATATGACAATCAATCAGGCATGTACGCTGTGCGCATGTGGTGGATGTTGCGTGCCACAGGTCATCAAAATGTTTCAATCCTCAATGGTGGTTTTGCTACTTGGGTGGCGGCAGGTTTTACAGTTGAGCAAACTGACAATCCTCGAGTGCCCACCGCATCTAGTGGAGCACGGCCAAGAACTTATGCCAATGTCTTTTTGACAAATGACATTCTTTCTAATTTAAGCTCCAAAACCTATACGGTTTTAGATGCTCGCTCCCCTGATCGTTTTCGTGGTGAAAATGAAACCCTTGATCCCGTGGGGGGTCACATTCCTGGCGCACTGAATCGCTTCTTTAAAGACAATTTGGGTTCAGATGGCAAGTTCAAATCAGCCGACGTCTTGAAGCAGGAATTTAAAGCCATCATCAAAGACATACCGAGCGAAAAAATCATTCATCAATGTGGCTCAGGCATCACTGCCTGCCACAACATGTTTGCAATGGAATTAGCCGGGCTACACAGTTCTGCCATTTACCCGGGCAGCTGGAGCGAATGGTGCGCCAACAGCACTCGCCCGATAGAAAAGTAAGCTAATTGCTCTGATTAATGATTGTGTCCCCAGTGGCCCAATTCAGAAATAAATAGCACCAAGACCACCCCCAGAGCAATCAATAGAACCTGCTCAAGAGATTCTTTGAGCTTGGGTCTTCTGTGCATTTGAGGCATGAGGTCGCTCACAGCGATGTAAATAAAACTACTCGATGCCAAGACAATCACATAAGGAATCAATGCTTCGGTTTGATCCAAAAAGAAGTACCCCAACACACCACCCAAAACAGCCATCATGCTGGAGAGAAAGTTATAGACCAAGGCCCTGGCTTTTGTAAAACCAGCGTTCAGTAAAACAATGAAGTCGCCGACCTCTTGAGGAATTTCATGCAAGGCAATCGCCACAGCAGTTAATACGCCAATATGTGGATCCACCAAAAATGCCGCGGCAATCAAAATGCCATCAGCAAAGTTGTGTAAACCATCACCTAACAAAATAACCCAACCACTCTTACCGGCAGACTCTGCGTCATGACCGTGATGGTGTCCATGACCATCGTGCTCATGATGGTGAGAATGTCTTAGTAAGGCTGCTTTTTCTAAAACAAAAAAGCCCAGTAAACCGACTAACAAAGTAATGAATAAAGAGGGGATATCCACCGCTGGAGTTGTAAAAGCTTCCGGCAATGAATGCAATAAAGCGGTGGCTAACAATACCCCGACAGACAAGCTCACCATCTTATCGACCATGCGGGACAAAATGGTGAGTGACAAACTAGCGGCTGCAGCGATACTTAAGATTCCGGCTACCGTAGTAGCCAGAATGATCCAAAACAAGGTCATACCACTCCTTGCTGCTTAAACCAATCCAAACATCTCTCCCAGCCATCTTTGGCAGGGCCTTCACGATAGGTTGCACGATAGTCCGCATGGAAGGCATGAGGAGCATCAGGATAAATCACGAATTGAGAAATTTGAGCGGCCTTGTTGTCTTTGGCAGCAGCCAAAGCTTTTTTCATTTGATCCACGCTCTCAAGTGAGATGCCTGTATCGGCGGCTCCATAAAGACCCAATACAGGGGCTTTCATTTGAGCGGCTAAGTCGACTGGGTGAAGTGGATTGTTTGGTGTTTTATCCCCAATCACGCGACCATACCAAGCGACCCCTGCGCGCATTTGCGGAATTTGTGCACAAGCCAACCAAGTGATACGACCACCCCAACAGAAACCAGTGATACCGATTCGCTTCACATCACCGCCATTTTTACCCGCCCATGCAATACCCGCTTGAAGATCCGCCATGACTTGTTCATCGGAAGTTTTACCAACAATCTCTTTGAGGATTTCTGCCATGGTTCCCAAAGTATTGGGATCACCAGCCCTCACAAATAATTCTGGCGCAATGGCCATGTAGCCCATCTTGGCAAAACGTCTGGCCACATCGGCAATGTATTCATGAACACCAAAAATTTCACTGATCACAAAAACAACCGGCAACGGTTTCTTGGCAGAATTTTTAGGCCTAGCCACATAAGCGGGAACATCAAAACCCTTTGACTGAAAACTTACCTCTTCTGCTTCAATGCCATCAAAGTTTGTTTTGATGGCTTGGGCCATCACCGGCTCAGCCGCAGCCACATATCCAACACCCATGGTTGCAATCGCACCCGTTTTTAAAAAATCACGGCGAGTTGTTCCAGAAGGATTAAGCAATGATTGCGCTTCTTTGATTAAATTTTTATCCATACCTATCTCCTTTTCATTGTTTTTCGCTACAACTTAATGAGCTTCTTCCCAATTAGAACCCACACCGACTTCAACTAATAAAGGTACTTTTAACTTTGCAACACCCGTCATCAACTGAGGCAGATGTTCCTGAACAAAGGCCAGCTCACTTTGGGGAACTTCTAATACCAGTTCATCATGCACCTGCAAAAGCATACTAGTTTCTAAGTGATTTTGCTCTATCCAACGCTGAACAGCAATCATGGCCAATTTAATCAAGTCGGCTGCTGTCCCTTGCATGGGGGCATTGATTGCAGCTCGTTCGGCACCCTGGCGACGCATACCGTTATTGCTTCTAATTTCTGGCAACCACAAACGTCGGCCGAAAACAGTTTCAACATATCCTCTTTCCTTCGCCTGAACACGAGTTTGAGCCATGTAATCGGCCACCCCAGGATATCTGGCAAAGTAAGTATCAATGTACTGCTGAGCTGCTGAACGCTCAATCCCCAAGTTACTGGCTAAACCAAACGCACTCATGCCATAAATCAGTCCAAAGTTAATCACCTTGGCATACCGTCTTTGTTCTGAGCTTACTTGGTTTAAATCAACATGAAACATTTCAGCAGCAGTCGCTTTATGAATATCTTCTCCGGCGGCAAAAGCTTTTAACAAACTCTCATCTTCTGCAATGTGCGCCATGATGCGCAATTCAATTTGAGAGTAATCGGCCGAAACCATGACAGACCCGGGTTTGGCCACAAAAGCCTCGCGAATTTTTCGCCCCTCTTCGGTTCTCACAGGGATATTTTGTAAATTCGGATCACTAGAAGCCAAGCGTCCAGTGACAGCGACTGCTTGAGAGTAACTGGTATGAACTCGGCCAGTTTTGGGATTCACCATGCGCGGTAATTTTTCAATATAGGTGGATTGCAATTTGGCCAAACCGCGATAATCCAAAATACGTGCTGGCAAGGGATAGTTCTCAGCCAACTTTTGCAATACCTCTTCGTCCGTGGACGGCGCCCCCGAGGGCGTCTTCTTGATAATGGGTAGCTCTAATTTGCCAAAGAGGATTTCTCCAATTTGTTTGGGCGATTGAATATTGAATGGCTGGCCTGCCAACTCATGGATCTGTTTTTCCAAATCGAGTAATCGCTGCCCCACCATTTGCCCTTGGCTCGACAACTTTGCAGAATCAATCAAAATACCATTGCGCTCCATCACAGCCAAAGCATGCATGGCTGGCATTTCAATGTCTTTGTAAATGGTCAACAGCTTTGCATCAGCCTCAATCGCAGGGTACATGGCATGATGGAGTCTTAAAGTGATGTCTGCATCTTCAGCGGCATACTGAGTCGCAGTTTCAAGATTGACCTGATCAAAAGTAATTTGATGAGCCCCCTTGCCGCACACCTCTTCGTAAGCAATCGTCTTCTCACCCAAATGTCTGGTGGCCAAGCTATCCATGTCATGACTAAGATGTGACTCCAAGACATAAGATTGCAGCAAGGTGTCATGCGCGATGCCTCGCAACTGAATGCCACAATTATTCAAAATATGAATGTCATATTTGAGATTCTGTCCTAGCTTTAAATGCTGTTCACTTTCAAGCCAAGGCTTTAATTTTGAAAGCACCCAACTTTTATCCAATTGCTCTTCATTGGTGGTGTGCGCCAAAGGGATATAACAAGCCTCCCCCACCTCAACCGCCAAAGAAATACCGACCAAGTCAACTCTCATGGCATCTAAGCCCGTTGTTTCAGTGTCGACACAGGTCAACTTAGCCGCTTCAATTTTTTGAATCCAACGATCCAGTTCAGCTTCAGTTTGAACACAAGAGTAACGACGTTCAATCACTTGACTGGACCTTTCGGCCACAAATCCAAATAAATCAGGGGTGGTCACATTCGTCGGCGCCACCGTTTTTTCTGCAACTTCGGCCTTGCTTGAGGGGGCATCCTTGGAAATACCTTGCTGGCGATCCAAATCTCTTAAGAGTGATTTGAATCCAAACTGAGTGAATAGCTCTCTTAAAGTATCTTTGTCTTCAGATTTGGCATGCAACTCATGCAAACCAATCAAATGAGCATTTAGGTCACAATCAATCTTGACGGTGAGAAGTTCTCGAGCTTTGGGCAACCAATTTAAGCTAGCACGCAAATTGTCTCCAACCACTCCCTTGACTTCATCGGCACGACGCATTAATTCATCTAAAGTACCAAATTCATTGAGCCATTTCACAGCCGTTTTGGGGCCGGCCTTAGGGACTCCTGGAACGTTATCCACGCTATCCCCCATGATGGATAGATAGTCCACAATTCGATCAGGCGGCACACCAAATTTATTCACCACGCCTTGAGTGTCTAATCGCTCTTCAGTCATGGTATTGATCAAGCTAATGCCAGGTTCAACCAATTGCGCCAGATCTTTGTCACCCGTTGAAATCAAAACATCCCAACCTGATGCTTTGGCCTGCTTGGCCAAAGTTCCAATCACGTCATCCGCTTCAATGCCTGGCACCACCAAAACAGGCCAACCCATAGCTTTAACTACTTGATGAATGGATTCAATCTGCAATGCCAAATCTTCTGGCATGGAAGATCGGTTAGCTTTGTATTCTGGATACAAGTCCTCACGAAATGTTTTGCCTTTGGCATCAAAAACACAGGCAATGTGATCGGCGTCTAATTCTGTTCTGGCTCGCCTCATCATATTCACCATACCTTGAATAGCACCGGTAGGAAATCCTTGCGCATTGCGCAAATCTGGCATGGCATGAAAGGCACGGTAAAGGTAGCTAGAACCGTCAACTAGCAAAAGGCGATGTGTAGACATCCCACAATCGTACAATTGATGCATGAAGACATCGACTTTTTCTACTAAGACACTTTCTCAAAATAAGGTTTTTTACCTCATTTTGATGACCCTTACTTTATCAATTCTTGTTTTATCTCAAGGACTTAGCGCACAATCATCGCAAGGTTTGAGCGCTGAAGAATTGCAAAAAATCAATCAGCAACCGATTGCCAAACAAATCAAAAATAACGCTGAAACTGGTAAATCAGGCGATAAAAAACCCACTTTTGAACATCAAGAGGCTGATGGCACGCACATCAAAGAATTTAAGGAAGGTGGCAAAGCCACTGAAGTGATTGTTGAAAGCCCCATGGGAACTCGCTATGAGTTGAGCAATCCCAATGACGCCGCTTCACCTCAAATCAGAGACCAAAACGTCAATCGCGTCCCCACCATTCGAATGCCGTTTTAATTTCATATGGCCGTTTTTACCTCAGTCACACTGGATGAAGTCAACGCTTGGCTAAAGCATTACCAACTGGGGTCAGCGCTTGAAATTAAAGGTATCAGTTCGGGCATTGAAAACTCGAACTTCTTTTTGACCACCGAAAAAGATTCGGTTCAACAAGAATTTGTTTTAACTTTGTTTGAACGTCTTTCAAAAACGCAATTGCCTTATTACCTTGAGCTCATGGAGCACTTGGCCCTCAAGGGTATCGCAGTTCCAGCTCCGGTGCGCAACCGACAAAATGAAATCGTGGGCGAACTCAATGGCAAACCAGCCTCAATTGTGACCAAACTCTCGGGCAGCTCCTGCCTTCAACCCAATCTTCGCCACTGCGAACTGGTGGGTCAAGCCTTGGCTCAAATGCATTTAGCCGGAAAAGATTTCCGCTTATCTCAACCCAATTTACGTAGCATCAATTGGTGGAAAGCAACCGTACCGGCAGTTTTGCCCCATCTCAGTTCAGCACAAAGCGAACTCATTGAGTCTGAACTCAATGCTCAAATAGATTTTTTTCAAAGCGACTCCTATCAATCATTACCATCAGGTCCCGCACACTGCGACCTATTTCGGGACAATGTTTTATTCGACAGCTCAAGCGGCCAAGATGAGCTGGGCGGTTTTTTTGATTTTTATTTTGCTGGTAACGATAAGTGGTTATTTGATTTAGCCGTGACCGTGAACGATTGGTGTATAGATTTAAGCAGCGGTGAAATCAATCCAAATCGCTACACAGGTATGTTGCAACAATATCAACAAGTCAGACCTTTTACAGCCGAAGAATCAGCCTCATGGAACATGATGCTTCGTGCGGCCGCCATGCGCTTCTGGGTATCGCGATTATGGGATTTTTATTTGCCACGCGAAGCTCAATTGTTAACGCCTCATGACCCTACACATTTTGAGAGAATTCTGATTCTGCGTCGTCAGGTGACTTCTGACATTCCCAAAATATAATAGCGACCATGCAATTAAATAAAGCACCTTCAAGTGATGGCTACGTATGGGTCAGACAAGGCCTATGGCTCTTTAAAAAGAATCCTTTGGCATTCTTGATGTTGGTTTTTTTATATATTTTTATTGCCCAATTCGCCATTTTGATTCCAGTGTTTGGTGTTTTTGCAGTTTTGTTACTGACTCCCGCTTTAACAGTTGGATTTATGACAGCCTGTCAAAAAGTCATTTTGGGTGAGCGCATATTACCGACCGTTTATCTTGAAGGTCTTAGAAATGACAGCCCGGGTGTGCGTAAAAATTTATTGGTACTTGGGACGATTTACGCTTTTGCTATATTGATTTTGAGTCTAGTGGCCAGCGCCTTTATTGACTTCAAACAATTAGTGACTCTACTGACACAGCAACAACCTCCCACCATTCGAGAAGTTCAAGATCTCTATTTAGGTCTAAGTATTGGCATTCTTTTATATATTCCTGTTGCCATGGTGATGTGGTTTGCCCCTGTTTTAATTGCCTGGGAAAAAATGTCCGTGGGCCAAGCTCTTTTTTCAAGCTGGATTGCTTGCTGGACCAATAAAGCAGCCTTCATTTTTTATTTGATGATTTGGGCGGTATTCATTGTGGCAGTGCCATTTTTTATGGAAGCTTTTTTGGATGGATTTGGGCTTCGCGCTGCAATTCCTTTTGTGATTCCCCCTTATTCCATGGCAGCGCTGACCGTGATGTATTGCTCTTTCTTTGCCACTTGGAAAGCTTGCTTTAATAAATAGATTCATTGATACAAAAAAAGGGCTGAAGATGAGCCCTTTAAATAGAAAATTTTTTCTCTCTGTTTTTAGTCAATGGCTGTGAGTTTTGCAATCGCTAACTGCAACCATTTTGCTCCATGCCGATTAAAGTTCACATGAGCCTTGGCTTGATCAGCCTGACCTTCAATCGCCAAGATTCTGCCCTCACCAAATTTGGTGTGAAACACACTCTGCCCAACCCTAAAACCATAGCCGTTGTCTGCTCTTGGAAGAGTACTCATCGGTGCCGCAATAGAGCTTGCACTTGATCTTGGAAGGGTGGCCGCAGGCCCACCCCAATCACTGCCCTCAGACCATGAAGGCATGCGAGTGGTGGTGCTTGCCCCCCAACGTGAATCTTTGTTCTTAGGGGTCAAGTGTTTTAAAGATTCAGCAGGCAATTCGTCTAAAAATCTCGATGGCAAGTTGTAGCGCACCTGACCATGCAATAAACGTGATTGGGTATGAGATAAAAACAATCGTTCTTTGGCTCGAGTAATGGCCACATACATCAAACGACGCTCTTCCTCCAAGCCATCATCTTCATTGATGCTGTTCTCATGAGGGAATAATCCTTCTTCTAAGCCCGTGATGAAGACATTGGTGAACTCAAGTCCTTTGGCAGCATGCACGGTCATTAATTGCACGGCATCTTGGCCTGCCTGTGCTTGATTGTCTCCAGCCTCTAGAGAAGCATGCGCCAAAAATCCTGCAAGAGGCGACATTTCTACAACCACTTCATCCAAAGAGGTTCCTGCTACTGTGTCTTGTGCAATGCCCTCTTCAGCAATGAAAGCTGTCGCAGCATTCACCAATTCTTGTAAGTTTTCAACCCGGTCTTGACCTTCCCGCTCGGCCAAATAATGCTGGATCAAACCACTATTTTGAATCACGTAATCAACAGTCTCAGGTAAGGTGTAATGACGCGTTGCATCACGCATATGTTCAATCAAACGCACAAATGCTGAAATAGAACTTCCAGCCTTGCCTTCTAGATAAGGGGCTGCTGCATAGAACGAGCAGTTATTGAACTTTGCACTGTCTTGCAAGGCCTCAATACTTTTTGCCCCAATGCCTCGGGTAGGAAAATTGACAACTCGTGCAAACGATGTGTCGTCATTCGGGTTCTCAAGCAAACGAAGATAGGCCAAAGCGTGCTTGATTTCAGCGCGCTCAAAGAATCGCAAACCACCATAAACACGATAAGGAATCCCTGCAGAAAATAAACCATGCTCAATGATGCGCGATTGAGCATTGCTGCGATAAAGGATGGCGATGTCGCTACGCATGCTTCCTGTATGAATCAATGATTTGATTTCATCAACAATCCAAGCAGCCTCAGTACCATCAGTTGCGGCTTCATAAACACGCACTGGCTCACCATGACCTGCATCGGTGCGAAGATTTTTTCCTAGACGCTCCGTATTGTTTGCAATCAAATGATTGGCAGCATCCAAAATATGTCCAAAGGATCGATAGTTTTGTTCAAGCTTGACCAAATATGGTTTGAAATGTCTTTCAAACAAACGCATGTTTTCAACATCTGCGCCTCTGAAAGCATAAATACTCTGATCGTCATCCCCCACCGCAAAAACTGAACTGGGGTGCGCTCCGCCAAAACCTGAAATTAACTTTAACCATGCGTATTGCAAAGCATTGGTATCTTGAAACTCATCAACCAAAATATGACGAAAACGCTCTTGATAATGTTCTCGAATGGGTTGATGGTGTTTAAGCAGTTCATAACTACGCAATAACAGTTCAGCAAAGTCCACGACTCCCTCACGCTGACATTGCTCTTCATAGGCTTGATACAACTCAACCATGGTGTTCTGAAAAGAATCACCCCGATCTAAGTCTTTTGAGCGCAGACCTTTTTCTTTGGCATTGGCAATAAAGTATTGCAATTGCTTGGGCGGATATTTTTCATCATCAATTTTTAAGGCTTTGAGCATGCGCTTAATAGCCGAAAGTTGATCTTGTGTATCCAAAATCTGGAATGTAGATGGCAAACCAGCATCTTTATGGTGCGCCCTAAGCAAACGATTACACAGCCCATGGAAGGTGCCGACCCACATGCCACGCGTATTGATGGGCATCATGGCCGACAGTCGAGTCAACATCTCTTTCGCGGCTTTATTGGTGAAGGTGACCGCCAAAATGCCAATGGGTGAGGCCTGACCCGTTTGAATCAACCATGCGATTCGGGTGGTCAAAACCTTGGTTTTGCCGCTTCCTGCACCCGCTAAAATCATGGCAGACTGGCTTTGGCCAGCCTCATTCAGAGGAGGCAAAGTCACTGCTTCTAACTGCTCTGGATTTAAATTATTAAGAATATTCGTCACATATACCTTTAAGTTCTAACAAAAAATTATAATTCGGGCTTATGTCTAAAAATCTTTCCGACCTCGCTAAATCTTTCGAACCCTCCACCATCGAGGCCCAATGGGGTCCTGAATGGGAAAAAAGGGGGATTGCCACTGCCACTTTGGACGATAAAAAGGATAGTTTTTGTATCCAGCTACCTCCTCCAAACGTCACTGGCACTCTTCACATGGGGCACGCATTCAATCAAACCATCATGGATGGCTTGGCCAGGCATGCTCGCATGCAAGGTCAGAATACTTTATGGGTACCTGGTACTGATCATGCGGGTATTGCGACGCAAATTGTGGTGGAAAGACAGTTAGATGCACAAAAGATCTCTAGACATGATCTCGGTCGTGAAAAATTCTTAGAAAAAGTATGGGCCTGGAAGGAGCAATCCGGCTCAACCATCACCAATCAAATTCGTCGTTTAGGCGCTTCGATTGATTGGGGGCGTGAATACTTCACCATGGACGAAAAAATGTCCAAGGCGGTTGTGGAAGTGTTTGTCAGCCTTTATGAGCAAGGATTGATTTATAGAGGCAAACGTCTGGTGAATTGGGACCCAGTTCTTGGAACTGCTGTTTCTGATTTAGAGGTAGAAAGCGAAGAAGAACAGGGATCCATGTGGCACATTCGTTATCCATTGACGAACGGCCAAGGACACCTCACTGTGGCCACCACACGTCCAGAAACGATGTTAGGTGACGTGGCGGTGATGGTTCATCCAGAGGATGAGCGCTATCAACATTTAATTGGTCAAACAGTCAATTTGCCGTTATCTGATCGAGTGATCCCCATCATTGCCGATGACTATGTCGATAAAGACTTTGGTACTGGTGTTGTGAAGGTGACCCCAGCACATGACTTTAATGACTATGCCGTGGGCTTGCGTCATCAATTAGAGATGATCAATATTTTGACTCTAGACGCCAAAATCAATGAACAAGCTCCCAAGAAATATCAAGGCATGGATCGCTTTGAGGCCCGCAAATTAATTGTGGCAGATCTTGAAGCTTTGGGACTTCTTGAGAAAGTTCAACCGCACACCTTGATGGTTCCTAGAGGCGATCGCACCAAGTCAGTGATTGAACCGATGCTCACCGATCAATGGTTTGTGGCCATGTCTAAACCGACAGAGCACAATCAATATCGCCCTGGAAAATCGATTGCAGAGGCAGCTCTTGAAGCAGTCAAATGTGGCGATGTGAAATTCGTGCCAGAAAATTGGACAACAACCTATAACCAGTGGTTAGAAGGCATTCAGGATTGGTGTATCTCACGTCAACTATGGTGGGGCCATCAAATACCAGCCTGGTACCAAGATGATGGCCAGATCGTGGTGGCCAGGACCGAAGCAGAGGCGAAAGCCAAAGCAACCGCGAATGGTTACACAGGGCCTTTGCGTCGAGATGAGGATGTTTTAGATACTTGGTTTAGCTCCGCATTGGTTCCCTTTTCATCCTTAGGTTGGCCAAACAAAACCCCAGAGCTTGCACACTTCTTGCCGTCCTCTGCATTGGTGACTGGCTTTGACATTATTTTCTTCTGGGTCGCTCGCATGGTGATGATGACTTGTCACTTCACGGGCAAGATTCCATTCAAGACAGTTTATGTCCATGGCTTGGTGCGAGATGCCGAGGGTCAGAAAATGAGTAAGTCCAAAGGCAACACTTTGGACCCCATTGATTTAATTGATGGCATTGATTTAGATACCTTGCTTGCTAAACGCACCACGGGTTTGATGAACCCCAAACAAGCAGAGAGCATCACCAAGAAAACTAAAAAAGAGTTTCCAGACGGTATACCGGCATTTGGTACTGACGCATTGAGATTTACCTTTGCTTCTATGGCCACACTTGGAAGAAACATCAACTTTGATCAAAAACGTTGCGAAGGCTATCGAAACTTCTGCAACAAACTGTGGAATGCAACACGCTTTGTGTTAATGAATTGCCCAGGCAATGATCAGGACAATGGTATCGGGGAATGCGTGGGTGACTGCGGCCCTGATGGCTATTTAGATTTTTCAGCAGCCGATCGCTGGATTGTTTCTTTACTGCAAAGAACTGAAGCAGATATTGACAAAGGTTTCAAAGATTACCGTTTTGACAATATTGCCACTTCAATTTATCAATTTGTGTGGGATGAATACTGTGACTGGTACCTTGAACTAGCTAAAGTTCAGCTCCAAAACGGAACACCCGCTCAACAAAGAGCCACTCGCCGCACCCTGTTGCGAGTCTTAGAAACTATTTTGCGTTTGGCTCACCCTGTGATTCCGTTCATTACTGAAGAGCTATGGCAAATTGTGGCACCGATGTCAGGCAAACCTCTTGATCAACAAGAGAAGCAAACCATTGCGTTGCAACCTTATCCTGAAGCTCAAATGCAAAAAGTTTGCGAAAAAAGTGAAGCTTGGGTCGCTGATGTGAAAGCCTTGGTCGATGCTTGTAGAAACCTAAGGGGTGAAATGCAAATTTCCCCAGCCCAACGAGTGCCTCTGTATATCAAAGGTGATTCTTCTTTCTTATCGGTCGCAGCTCCGTACATTCAAGCGCTGGCCAAATTATCTGAAGTAAAGATTTACGAAGATGATGCTCAACTTGAAAAAGACGGCGCCGGCGCGCCAGTCGCGATTGTTGGTCACACCAAAATCTTATTGAAGGTTGAAATTGATGTGGGCGCTGAAAAAGCTCGCTTGAGCAAAGAAATTGACCGTATCAGCGCTGAAATCGCTAAAGCCAATTCAAAACTGAATAACGAGAGTTTTGTCGCTAGAGCACCTGAAGCCGTAGTCGTTCAAGAAAAGCAGCGCCTGGCAGATTTTGTATCCTTACTAGAAAAACTCAACAGTCAACTGAGTCGTTTACCATCATGAGTATGAAAAAAACAGTCACCAAAGCAGTATTCCCAGTAGCCGGCTTAGGCACCCGTTTTTTACCCGCCACCAAAGCCAGCCCCAAGGAAATGTTGAATGTGGTGGATAAGCCATTGATTCAGTATGCTGTTGAAGAAGCGATGGCGGCAGGCATCACTGAAATGATTTTTGTGACAGGTCGCAGCAAACGCGCGATTGAAGATCATTTTGATAAAGCTTATGAATTAGAAGCCGAGCTAGAAGCCAAGAATAAAAAGGATTTACTGGCCTTAGTTCGTAGCATCAAACCCAGCCACGTCGATTGTGTTTATGTAAGACAACCTGAGGCTTTGGGTTTAGGGCACGCTGTTTTATGCGCTGAAAAACTCATTCGCGACGAAGCTTTTGCGGTAATTTTGGCTGATGACCTTTTGGATGGGCAAGTCCCAGTCATGAAACAAATGGTGGATAAATATCAGCACTATCGCAGCTCTATCTTGGGTGTTGAAAAAATCAAACCGGAACAAAGTAAGTCTTATGGCGTGATTGACGGCAAGATTTTTGACGATCGCATTTACAAACTCAACGGGATTGTTGAGAAACCAGACCCTGCCAACGCCCCATCCAATATGGGTGTTGTGGGTCGCTATATTTTGTCTTCTAGAATATTTGATCACATTCGCACCATCAAACCAGGTGCCGGCGGTGAACTTCAATTGACCGATGCGATTCAATCGTTACTTGGTCAAGAACAAGTATTGGCCTACGAATACGAAGGCGTTCGTTATGACTGCGGTAGCAAGTTGGGTTATCTCAAAGCGACTGTTGAGTTTGCTCTGCGCCATCCTGAAGTCAAAGATGGCTTCAGCGAGTTTCTAAAGACTCGCTAAGTTTTGACGTTTCACCGTCTATTCCGGATGGTTCTTGAGCT
>JACCDI011549135.1_pt1 | contig 14899 bp, 16 predicted proteins | sample 7442791 | NCBI WGS metagenome assembly JACCDI01 (sample SAMN15323434, study PRJNA562643) | freshwater metagenome | isolation source: river surface water | place: USA:Blue River Watershed | collected 2017-08-15 | reverse complement strand
CCTGCCATGAGTCCCAGTGGAGGCAGGCCATTGCGATGAAGTAGTTCAGTTCCAGATGCTGGGCGGGTGTGGTGGCGTTGAGAGGGTCATCTTTGCAGAAATCATCCCAGCCCCACTGTTTGATGACAAAGCCTAAAATGCACTGGCATGAATGATTGGCGGGGCCAAGGGTGCAATGGGTCCAGCGGCAGAGGAGATTGTGCTCTCTATTCAGCAGATCAAATTTGAACATGATATATTCACTAAGGTTGTCAAGAAGGGTAGCCCACAGGGGTTTATTGTACTCCAGGAGGGATTCCCATCTGGCATGAAGGGGCAGTGTAGCATCAGAGGTGTAATCAGCTGCAGAGGGGATGTGGGTGACAAAGTCTGGAAGAGTGGAACCTCCGATCAATAGGATGTTACCAGGCTTGAAGGGATTGGAGCAGAGGGGAATGTTGGCACTCTCAGGATTGGGGGCTGCCCAGTCTGCCAATGGGTGGGGTAGGGTAGGATTGGGCAATGGTAAAAAGGGAACTCCACACAGCAAAAAATAGGTTGCTATACAACTTTATCTGGCTTTTTTCATATAACTCATGTATACCAGATTATTTATGTACCACCTTGTATACCATAGTTTTTGAAAAAATGATTTTTCAATGACTTTTTTATACCAAATGTATACCAAATCCAATTTTTACCTCTTTGTATACCACAAACAGTCTTTTTTGTTCACAAACACCATCCACATACCATTTATTCTGACGTATACTTGTTCTATACCACTCGTTGAAAATATTGTTTTGTCTTGGTTGATGTGGATAGTCATTTTGATCAAAAGATAGCGCATCATCAGTAGATATACCTTTCATATACTGTTGACATGGTCATTAATTTCATTTTTGTCCTCTAATGTATGGTACTAGAGGTAATTTTCTGGTGTTTATGTAATACATATTGCTCATAAACAGTGTACACTTTTGAACACTTGTTTGTAATTTTCATAATTAACATAATTTTGTGTTCATTTCAATTTCAAAAAAATGTTTTTTAACAATCATAATTTTTATTCATCATTTAATCATACAATGTCCATCATGCCATTATGTTATGGCGCAATGTCATGAAGATAAACAAAACTTTTATTTTTCATTTAAGTGCAATACATGTTTTGCTGCAGGCATACAATACAAATATTATAATCTAATCAAACTATCAAAAAAGGTTGCATCAAAAACATCAAGTACATCATGCTAAAACACTACAAACATTAGCATCTACATTTCTGTCATCCCTTATCATCACAAAAATTTAGTACAAACAGCAATGATACTAATTATATTATTTCACACAAACTGTCATATGTATTGTGAATGCTACTGACAGCAACTCCACTATATCATCAATGTACATCTTCAATCAAAAACATTCAATTTCATTGTCATCATCTACAATTGGCAAACAGGCAATCAGTTATCTATTCCAAAAATTCAATCACTTTGATAGCCAATCAAATCAGTTGCATTTTTTCTCAACATGTTCCATCAACTACATGCTGGTGCACATGACATAGTATGGCATGCTCTTAACGGCACTAACAATTTTGCTTATGATGTTAGTACCCTGGAACTTAGTTGTACATGTTGTTGACATGTCAGCAAAATGTTAGCAAAATGTCCAAACGTCAAAGATTCTCAAAAAATTGTGTCGTTTCACAACATTTAGTCCATAACAGACACAAAATTTGCCCATCACATCTGTGTCGGGTGGAGAACCAAGGACAGACCCACCCTCACGAAGGTAAGCAAACTTCCAAATTTTTTTTGGAAGTTTACTTCCGTTCCTTGGAAAAAATAAAAATTGATACTCTTTATTGTTTTTTTCTTATCTTGTTGATTATATTTTGTTATATATGTTGAGAAGAGCAGCACGTGAATATGAACATTTACCGTGTTTGAGAATCAAACCTGAGACCAACAGGTAACACAATGTTTATTCACGCTCAAAATAATTTTTCTTATAATTCTTCATTTTTGCTCTTTTATTCTCTTTTACTCCATGAACATCCAAAGCACTAACAGATACTTTCTGATATATATATATTTTTAATTTATTTTACTAGTAGTTTTAACTAGGTCAACAACATTTTGCAAATCTTTTGCAAAATGTCGTTTTGTCATGAAATCACTTATGTCAAAACAACACCATTTTTGGCCTGTTGCCAAAAATGTTACCTGTTGTTGTGAAATGCAACATGTACAACTAAGCCCTGGAAGATACCCATTTTTTCTTCAAAAGCTACAATCTTATACCACATTACTCCTCCAAACATCATATCAATCTAATGGAGTTGTTGAAAATGACTGTCAACCACAACAATGTCAACATCAATGTTCTATCATGGTTTCCAAGTCATGAAAAAGAAATCTACAAAATGTTCATGGGTGGCAAGCATTGTATACAAACCAATCTACCAGTACCAACATTCAACATTGCCAATACAGCATACATATCACTAGCTGCATATATTGACGATGTCCTTGGTCATGGCATACCAATCACATTTTCTCACAATTCCATCACAGGGTCACACTTAGAGGGTTTGCATGGATTGGAACAATGCCAGAGGGTGGTTAACAGCATACTTGCAAATACATATCCTGCCAACACATCAGTCATGGTGGGTTACCTATGCTTGCATGGATTCCAAGGTACTAACACCTGGCAAAAAGATAACTCAGTGTGGGCCATGACTGTAACACTCAGTCTCCTATCTGAGCATGCGACATCAAAATACCACACTGGTGTATTGGCTCTTGGATGGAGCAAGAATGATCACCAACCAGTATTTGACCATTTCATGGATGAGGTGTCTAAATTGCACACTCGTAAGCTCTGCTATTGCCACATGACAAACTCATTCTGGTAGGTGATTTGGACTATGTTTCTACCTAGCAGATAGACCTGAATGTGATATATGATTGAAATTGTTTAGCCATGGAGAAGCAACATCAAAACACTTTGGACATGTAGCTATTACAAATCTACTATAATACCATCATGCAATTTGTGTTACAATTCCAGAGTGTGGCATTGCCAAAGTGGGCAACCATTGCATCAATGTAACAACTGCACTGGTTGGGACAAATTTGATCATCCTAATGCATCTACATACTATGCACTATTTCACAGTTATCCAACAACACAGATGTCAACATTGAACATAAATTGAATCACAATTTATATGAACAATATCTTGTTTCACATCAATCATCATTTGAGTGGTTGTCACATTGTGTGCAGTTAGCAGGAATGGAGATGAGACTTGGAAATTGGTCCAAAGGACAATGTAATGTATATCTACATTCTATTGGACTGAAAAAACAATCAGCAAGACTGTGTATGATACTGCAAAGCAGGATGCAGTATGTGCCAATGATGACATCAAATGCCCAATACCACAATCATGGAAAACTGCTGTATCATTGGATATCTTCATTGAGGTACCAATTCATCCATTGTTTCTTGGGATAGTCAAAAACATCATTGAGGTTGGTGACAAATATTTGAAGCTAGATTGTGGAAAAAATTCATCAGTCACGCCAATACATACATTGCACAATTGCAAACATTCCGTCTTGAGTTTTTACAAATACAGCCATTACCAAATACCAACTACTTGTCTGAATGGTGTTTTGGTATGGCACATGTATTTCCATATATACATGGAACAATGACTACATGGTGTCAAACATCATCACAACAACAATTGCAACACATCAAGTTGTTCTTGGATTGTTGACATCAATTCTGCAAGGCCACTCATGATGAAACCATTATACCAATTTGGCTGTCCATAGGTAACTATGTGACATTACTGAATTTTCCAGAGCATATTGAGCAGTTTGGATCATTGCAAGATTACTGGGATGGTTCTTGAGAATGTTACATACAGTTGATCAAGCAGAAACAGGTAAATATGTATCAGACCCAGTCATTCATGTTAGACAAATTAACTGAGGTACATTAATCTAACAAGTTTGATTTGATAGTGTACAATTTGGATCCACCAGTTGCAGCTCTGAGTATGCCATGTAATGGCATCTTCTGTACATATACTAGCAGAGCCACAATATTAATCAATTCAAGAATGGGAACATGATCAGCGGGTATCATCATCCACAACATCCCAAACATGTCATTGTGGTATATTGTCATCCTGACAAGATGCTGGGCTTATTAGCATTGCAAGCTTATATCAGTGTAGATGAACAATATGAATCAGGTATGTATTTTTGTAAATTCAGTGAAGATGTAATATATTTGAAAAAATGTGTCTGTTGGTGCAATAATTCTTCCTCTTACAAATTCAAACGAAGAATTCCAAATGCAGTATTCTGTTATATACTCTGATTGGGATGTTCTTAAATCCAATGGTGACGATGGACTGCCTTAGATTTCACATGATATATTTTAGATCTCATTTACTATTTAATGTTTATGATAAACATTATTTTCTCAACTTCCATAATTGGTGCATAGTAGACAGTGCTAGTCCATTTTTCATCTTGTCTTTGTGTGGGTGGAATGTTGTACACCACATCAACTTGACATCACCATTATCCGGTCTACAATCCAAATTGCATTCATTCAGATCAATGCCTCCCAACAACTGTGATTCCACAATCATGTTATTGATAATGCCAATGCAAATCTAAGAATAATTTTCTCTAGTGTACACAGCATACTCCATGATCCATATTTTTATCATTGTTTTGATATCTGTGATATTTTTGTATTTCTACAAGCACCCCAATTGAATATCATTCAAAACAGAATTACAAATCTTGATGCCTACAAACAATTCTCCTTGTAAATCTCTAACCCTTTCTGCAAACACAGCATATGCCTCAGGTGACAAAGTCTAACTTACAAGCTTGACAAAGGATCCTAGTACTTGCTGTCCAGCACAGGTTTTGAAAAGAATCTTGCACTGAATTAGATAATGTGAAATTGGACATTTGCTGACATGATGCAAAAGTTTCACTTATGAATCATTGTAACCTTTGTGTGATAATGCAAAATCGGATATTCGCTGACATGATGCAAAAGTTTTACTGATGAATCATGATAACCTTTGTGTGTGCTATCTGTAGTTATTTGGATGGACAGACTAGGTCTAACTCTGTTAGATGATGGATAATATGTTTTAAACCATATGATATCTGTGACAGTCTCTCCCAGTACCTCATCTAGGCTATCTCAACTTAACTCAATGTCATCCATCAATGTTGCATCAACAGCCATGTTTTGCATTATCCCAATGCAATGACCAGTGGAATACATCTTGCCCCTAATGGCTACTAAAAATGGCTGCTCAGTGTATGCATGGTTCATGATCCAACTCTTTGCATCAGCAAAATATTGTTCCTTTTTGAGTATCCCACACTTAGAATCCTTCAACATTTTTGACATTTTGAATGCTCTTGTATGATGTCTCATACATTTTGGAATGTATTTTATCAGTGTGTCATGTCCAGATGGAATGAGGACCTTATAACACATCTTCATGAATGCACCAAGGATGCACTGATAATCATTGTTCTCAAAAACAATCTCACATTGAAAAGGGAACCGTTGATACCAATTCAAGTGTTCATCCTTATCAGTGTATCTTTGACCAACCCCAAAATTAATTTCTTCTTGACATGCAAACAATGTTCAAGATGAATAATCAAATAAGCGCTTGTCAAAGGCAAACAGGATATTGCATGGAATATTAGTCACCAATCCTTTTGTGTTGTCACCATGAACACTTAATAAATGAGCACTTTTATTGTTATGACACATAGCATGATTGATTGGTTGGTGACATCCTTGATTTTGTCAGCAATCTCACAGATTTTTGACTTGACTTCTCTAGGGATACTAACCCATCCCTTATTATGATGCGACTTGATCTCCTTGAGAGGGAATTGTCAAACAACATTGTAATGACTTCAAATGGCTTGGTATACTTTTTAGGTACTTGGCAATCTTTTCATGGGATTTGAGGAGTGTTTAATCAAAGGTGCACCTCCCAAAAATCCAAACATTTGATTTCCACAGCTTGTCTTGATACCAGACTGCCTTCTGCTTGCATTTATTATCCAAAGGCTTGTTGCAACCAAAGATAGAAACCATGCACAAATTATGCAGCACCATCTCTTGTAAAAATGGATCCTCGTCATGCATTTTATCAAATCCCAGCTGTTTCTTCCTCTCTTCAATTGCATACTCAAGAGAAGTTGAAACACTCCATTGGGGTGCATTCTTGCACCAGTTGGGTCCACAAAGCTTCATCACTACATCTTCTTCCCATCCACTTGAATCTGGTAGATCTTTATATATGATGAATTTTGAATATGGAATTGGGTGTACATGAGGTACTGGACATCCATTTAATTCCTTGATGGTTTGAGGCAACAAAATTATGATATTTTGATTGCCTTTACCTGGAAATGATAATGACGGCTTAAAGGTTTTCTTGCTGGATCTCTTGGACCACTCATTCATTTCTAGAGATGACTTGAAATCAATCTTTCTTGGCAGGTTGGTTCAAGTCATGGTTATGGGACCCTTTTCTGAGAAGGTTCAAAACAACTGCAAAGTCTTGATTTTGCCCTTTTCACAAGTCAACCTTGGTGGAAGCTTGATTATTGAATCAAATTTGATGAATTGATCTTTCAGCACTTCTTCAAGAGATTTATTGACCGTGGCCTTTGCTACTGATAGCTTGGATGTTCGTTTGAAGTCTATGCCAAATGACTCAAAAACTTTCATCACATATTGAAAACTCTCCCATTCTAATTGGGATATGGTTGGATTGGCCTCATCAAAAAATCTCTTTTTGTGTTTGGAGATTTGATTAAATTGATGAAACGACTTGCTTCCTGATGATTAATTGGAAAAAGTTGATCCACTGACTTTTAGTCACAAATGGCAATGGATAAGTCAGCTCATGAACTTTGAGAAAGTTAATTAACTCTAATGTCTTCTTGCTAAATTCTTCTGTTGAGCTATTCAATGCACTACATGGAACAAACTCAACATCTGTAGCATTGACATCATCAGCCATTGTTTTTGATTTTGCAGGATCAAAACACATGGGTGTAAAGAGTTGCTGCCCAGATGACTTCCCATTGATATCTTTGTTTCTCTGCTTGATCATTCAGTATGTCCGAATTGCAGGTTTACAGCAATTTGCAACAAACCAAGCAGTTTGACTATATAATCTGAGAATCCTTCATAGTTGGTGATAAACTTTGTGCAACATGAGCAATACAGTCCATAACTGAATGTTGATTTAGCACCTTCAGCTCCAACTTCACGAATCTTGATTGATTTCAAATTGGATACTACTGACATCCATGATTGATAATTAAAACCCCTAGAAAATATGCTGATGGCAAATTGCATAGGATAGTATTCCAGTTGTAGGTGAAGAAACTTCATGGGAATGACACTTTTTTGGAGATGAATTGCCTTATGCTCTGAAATGGATTGGTCAATATCATATGTAAGCTATTCATTAAATCAGAATCATCATATTTATGGTGAAGAAACCAAACAAGTGCTTTGTTGACAGCTCAAGTGATTTGAGCATTTTGTTATATAGCCTTATCTTGTCATATGATTCAACTCTGATGTCAGATGCCCATTCTAAGTCACCAATGATGCAATCAACAATGTTATTGGATAGATCGAGGACCTGGAGATTAGTTTTGGTTACTGGAAGGAAGTTGATGTCATGGGTGAGGTCAAATAGGTGCTTGGCAGGAATATATTTGTCATTGCAATGGCACTCTTCTAGAATCATAAACCTCAAAAAGTCACTCTCATTTCCATCCTTGTTACATTGCAAGCCAGATTTTTTTGTCAAGGTACCTGTGATAAATGCAATATTGGAACATCTTGCTTATAAATTCCTTGTCAATTGGGAATTTGTCATTCTCAAATTTGTTGTCTGGGTCAACATATTGAAATTGCTGGGACACATACCAATCTTCATTAATTGGTGATGTTGATGCAAACAAAATGCAACTGTGGCATTGGAACAGGAGCAAACTTGACAGGATGCAAAGCATCAATGGTGCAAGTTTCAGCCCACAGAACATAGGACTGGAGGCAATGTAGATTATTCCAGTTGGTGCATCATCATTGTCTTGGTACAAATTCTCAAAAATGATGAAGGAAAAGATATACACATCTTTGTTGTCAATTTGGTACCCAGAAATTAAGAGACCATATCTCTCTTTTTCTTAGATGATTTTGTTGTTATGTTTGTGATCCATCTCATCTGTGAAGGTATTCTCAAGGAAGTGATACAATCTCCTTCTAAATGTGTTGTACAAAACAGATAAATCATTCCAATAACTAATCACAAACTAGTTAGACACAAGAGCAGCGTCACACAATTCTGGTGAATCCCAAGCAAAGTCAAGTATATCTGACCACTTGATGAATTTTCCTGCTTCAATAGTAATTTCAACCAATTGACCCGATGCCTTGAAGTTAGATGTTCCTTCTTTTTCATTCTGATATTGTTTTTTATAAAGAATCTGTTTGGCATTCTTGCATTCAAACTCAGGCAGAGATATTGAACCTTTTTTCATTGTGATCTCATTCTTGTCATCAAGAAATTCGTATTCTATCAACACATGATCATGCAAATGAATACCATCAAGATCGAGAACCACTTTATCTTTGTTCTGTAACCAGTGCAACAATCCTGCTGTCATCACGCAATGAGAATCATGATCCCTCTCTACCAATGCATCATGTTTCTTATTTGTTTTTTTGTTTTTATCCATGTTTACATCCTTTTTGGTATCATGTTTGCACTTTGTATCCTTTTTTGAAGAATCAGCCATGGCTTCCTCATTTAAATCGCTTTCTGATAAATCCGTGTCAACATTGTCATCCTTATTTTCATTCTCAGAATCAGAAATTCGACCCCAACGTTTCTTTTTAGGCTTGTAACGCTTCACTGACTCATCCGTATCAGAATTTCCATCACTCCTGTCTCCACTAAAAACAGTACTGTGCTTTCTTTTATTTTTTTCTTTCTCAGATACGATTTCTGCATCAGGTTGTTCAATCAGTTCATCATTTAAAATATTCCAAGTTACAACTTTGAACAACACCCTCTCCAACATGTTTTTGCTTTGTTTTCATTTGTCATCATTGCATTGTACTGATTCTTTTAAAATTGCATTGGTTGTTTATACCATTGCTTTCTTCTTCAGCTGATTCTTTTGTGGTAGATTCAACAAGTGCTTCTTCCTCAACCCCATTGTTCTTGCTGTTACCTTTCTTTTTCTTTCTTTTCTTTTTCAGTTTTTTCTTTTTTGTTTTCATTTTTATTGTTTTTTCTTTTTTCTTTTTCTAGTTTTGATTTGTTTTGGTCTCCTATGACATCATATTCTTTTTCAGCTGATTCTTTGTCTGTAGAATTACAGAGTGCTTCTCCCTCAATCCCTTTGCTGCTACTGTCAGCTTTTTCTTCAATATTTTCTTTTTCCTGTTTTGATTTGGCCTTGTATCCTATGACATCACTTTCCTTTTCAACTGATTCTTTTGTGAAAGATTCAACAAGCGCTTTTCCCACAATCTATTTGTTGTTATCAGCTTTTTCATTATTTGTTTTTTCTTCTTCATTTTTCTCTTATTATTGTTATCATTTTTATTTGTTTTTTCTATTTTTCTTTTTCTATTTTTGATTGGTTTTTGTCACCTATGCATCCACCTCTTTTTCAGCTGATCCTTTTGTGATTGTTGCTGCATCAGCTTTTTCATTGGTTGTTTTTTCCTCTTCATTTTTCTAATTTTTCTTCTTCTGGTTTTGATTCTTTTTGTTCTCCTACAATATCTCCTATCAATTTACCCAATTCTCGCTTCAAATCATCTTGAAGTGTTTCTCCCTCTAAGCCATCTCTTTTGCTGTAAAATGGTTCAGCTTCCAAAGCTAGTTCAGATTTTTTGTGATCATTTTCTATTGGAACTAATTTTCTGACTATTTTCTTAGGCATTTTCTCCATAGAATTACCCTCAGAATCTTTGTCAGACTCAACTTTCTCAACATCAACATGCTCTCTACATGTGTCCTTGCAAAACAACAACTTCCCCAGATCAATAGTTGGTACCTCTGTTCCTCTGCCTTCATTAAACTGATAGTGTCTACCATGAAGTAAGAAAATACAGCTTTGATCTACAGGTTTGCAGAATTCATCCTCGACCATGAACTTAATCAATATGGTGATAGAAATAGTTTGTCATTGCAAAAGTGACATTGTACAAAGGTATGTTGATTTTCCACATATACGCTGTAAGAGGAAATGCTGAAGACACCTCCAAATATAATTTCTTGTCAATTTTCTCTTCATCTTAGTGATCAAACTCCTTGGTATATACACTGTTCCTAATCGACTCCATGAAGGCATCAAAGTTACATATTTGGACAGTACAATCCAAAAATATGTGCATCAGGAAGAAGTTGGACAAGTTTAGGAGGAACACTGTCATCCTGGTGCCAGACAAAGCATGTGAAATTGTTTATTCCAACTACTTTTGCTTTGTTTTGGTGTTTTTTGGTTTTGAGCAGAACCAGGTAGTTTTCTGTTTTTCAGGTTTTTACCCAAGAATTTAAAAGCTTGAAAAAGCATGTAACAACCATAGTTGCTGTCACCATCTGGATCATGAATTTTACCAAAATTATCCTCAAAAATTGAGAACAACATGATACTTTCTAAGTTCCTTACCAGGAAGATCACTTAAACTGGGCATGGATGGTAGAAGCATCTTAGGATATTCAATTATGGATTAATGTTGAGTCAAAATGTATTTATTGAAATTTACCAAGGTCTAATTTGATTTTTCAAAGGATGCAATAATTTGATCTTTGTTGTTAGGTATTGTTTGTGGAGAGAGAAAGGGTTGGGGGGATGGTTAAACTGGTGACAAGTAGGTTAACACAAGCATGATTGGTTGCTCCAAATATTTGAGGTCAACACTTGGTGCTGTGACAAACCGGTATCAAGATATGGTGAATGTTAATCTTAAAACACAAACAAAGGTCTAATTTGATTTTTCGAAGGATGCAATAATTCAACTTTCATTTTTTGAACAAGTAGTATTGTTGACAGAGGGGGAGAGGGTTGGGGGTTTAATGAATCTGGTGGCAATTAGGTGGGTGTAAGAATGATTTATTACTTTGATAAGTCAAAGTCAACACTTGGTACTGTGGTGAACAATGTTAAACTTAAATCAAAGGTGAAGGTCTAATTTGATTTTTTGAAGGAAGCAATAATTTGATTTTTGTTTTTTAACAAGTATTATAGTGGGATGAAGAGGAGAGGGTTGGGGGTTTGATGAATCTGGTGGAAAGAAGGTTGGTGTAAGAATGATCAATTACTTAAATAAGTCAAAGTCAACACTTGATGCCATGATGAACCAGGATCACCAGATGATGAATGTTAACCTCACAACACAGACAAAAATCTTATTTGATTTTTTGAAGGAAGTAGTAATTCGATTTTCATTGTTTGGTATTTTTGGTGGAGGGGGAGAGAGTTGGGGGGATAATTGATCTGGTGGCAAGAAGGTTGGTGTAAGAATGATTGATTTCTTTGAAAATTTGAAGTCAACACTTGGTGCCATGATGAACCAGGATCACCAGATGATGAATGTTAACCTTACAACAAAGATGAAGGTCTAATTTGGTTTTTTGAAGGAAGCAATAATTCGATTTTCATTGTTTGGTATTTTTGGTGGAGGGGGAGAGAGTTGGGGGGACAATTAATCTGGTGGCAAGTAGGTTGGCGTAAGAATGATTGATTTCTTTGAAAATTTGAAGTCAACACTTGGTGCCATGATGAACCAGGATAACCAGATGATGAATGTTAACCTTACAACACAGACAAAGGTCCAATTCAATTTTTCAAAGAAAGCAATAATTCAATTCATGTTTTTTTAATTGTCAGTGGAGAGAGTTGGGGGGACAATTAATCTGGTGGCAAGTAACGTCAACACTTGGTTCTGTGATGAACACAACACAGATGAAGGTCTAATTTGATTGTTCAAATCCACCAAAGAATCTTTTCTAGATTTTAATTTATGTAGTGGATGGGGGGGTTACTGGATTGATTTGTTTAAAGGTTTATGTTGTCACCTTACATGAATATGTTTTTCAAACAAGAAGGTGAAATCAGTACATTATATGTGTAAACTATTTGTAGGTAAAGTATATCATGAAATATGGTACATTCATACCTTTGTCTTGAGTAATAGGTATGAATAAGAGAATTATGTGTTCTATGTTTGTCTGATTCTGTTTATTAATTAGAGAGTGTGACAGTAAAAATATTGGCATTAGAATTACAATAAGATAAAAATAACTCCAAAAACGAAAAATTCTACATGATGTGCGTCAGAAATTTAATGTATGTTCCATAATCATCTTCAATTTTTTCACAAACAACCACCACTGACAACAAAATTTTTTATCACCATGGCTGATTGACAACATTGGCAATAACACCCTCAATAACAAATGCCACAGCATTGGTTTGGGCATTATTCAACTGTTCATTGTTCCTCCACACTTCATGGACAAGAACACAACCATTGACACCAACTTTGCCAGGAAAAAATACCATTTTCACATTTTGATGCAACCAAAATTCAACAGCTTCAAAGCAACCTCCAGCACTGTCATATACAGTCAACCAATAGTTTGGACAAGGACATTAGTCACCTTATCACAATCTACCAAGATGTTGTTGACACTATCAAACAAAACTGCAGGATGCACTTGTACAATGTGGTATGCAAAAGGTGTAAGGATGTCAACTGGTTGCTAGAGGGGGGAAAAAGCCAAAGTCCATGGGCAATTTATGGAGGATACTTTGCACAAAACAGGACATGATACACAAAGATGACAGAGTATGGTATTTCTCCTATACATACTACATCATACGTCTCTATCATACACCATGAACAATACCTGGGTAAATAAGGGTAGAAGATATGGTTAGTAACTACTACATTGAGCTGGAAGAACCACAGGACAGACTTATTTGCCATGGTTTTGTGAAAATAGGTAACCTTGTTATTGATGCATTAAAAAAATTGCATGATTTTGAGTTGTGTCTTTTTCAGTGTACCTTTTTAGAACATGAGCACAATGCAAGTGATAAACAATAGCTTGACAGATATCACTGGATTCATATTGAGCTTGATCCACTTATATTGCAATACCCTAAGCCAATCAAGGGCTTCATCAAATCACTCCATCCACCTTTACCAGATATTATGACATCTTATCACATTAGCCAGCTAATAAAAATGTAAAAAACAAAATATAACCAAGGTGGATTTACTGTGAAAAGAAATTTGATGGTAATGTTCATTTGGTTTCCATTGACAATACAAACACAATATGTCTAATCATATGGCAAATTGTAATTTCTTTTTATTATACATCAGCTTATCATGTTGACAATATGTCAAGTGTGGCATAAGGTTCTGTAGTGGGTATAGCAGGTGGGTTTACAATATATTATCATTTTATACTGAACAGTGTTATGCTATATAACAACATGTATTTGCAAGCAGAAAATAATGATGAAAGCCAAAACCATAACCCAACAGTTGAAGAATATCATGATGGTTTACAAGACAAGGTGGTTCAACAATATAGCAGGAATACAGTTCAAGAAAACCAAGAAAACTAATTATGCAGTGGTATTGGAACATTCACACAATGTAAGCTATCTTTTATTTATTTCTGTTGTTTTATATTTCTAAATTTCAGATATAGCAAATTTCTATTTGTCACAGGTGATGTTCCTGCAAACAAAATGAATGTTGGTATAAGATGTGTCATCAAATGCTATCATTCGTATTTGTGTTTTAATGCATTGTCATATGTCAATACCAAAATGAGGCACATGCCAACAGCCAACAAGTTGTGCCCCATGAGGTCATGTGCAATCCAACTGATGACACAGCACGTGATGATAAGTTTTCAAAAAGCTTTGCATGTAATTGTCAAGATTCTAACCACGGTTTGCATTTTATGTACAACCAAATGAGCGATCATCAAAACCATTACACTTACTCTAATAGTGGTGCTAATGCAGCACAACAAGTGCAAACATTCTGTCCAATGTTACTACCCTTTGCAAATGAACTTGGTCAAATTCACAATCACTAACTAAATGTGTCAATGGTGCATCACGGCTGCCATTTGTATTATCAATCACACCACAGGAATCCATAGATGTATCATTCTACTAATCAATCATTTCAAAATCAACTAACAACTTAACCAATCACACAACAGCCACAGCAATCTTTTGTTGTTAAAAAATACAGTTGAAAAAGCTCAAACTGACATATCCATACTGTATAGAAATTTCATTGCTTCACCTAATTCCTCAATATTCCAAAATGAATATGTTACCATAGACAGCAACAACAACACACTATCACAGTTTAACAACAATGCACAATCACAGGTACATTTTAAGTTCAACACTGCTTGCATACTTTTTGTATATTCTACTCTAACATGATGGACATGTTTATCACATTTGCAATACATGATCACAGGTTTTGAATTCAGCATCAAATGATTACAATGCCAGCACTAATAATCATTCTACAATACAAAAAATAATGCACCACAACAGGTGAGATAGAAAATGCTCGTTTGCATATGATGTATTAACTTTGATAATTTAGCAAATTGATTTCCTTGGCATTACATAATGACAGATTGATTCAAATAAGACCAATGTGAGTGCTACACAAGACAGTCACAACATAACTGAGCATAAAATAAGATAAAGATATTGAAATAATTGTCTCATTTATTATT
>JACCDI011715807.1_pt1 | contig 14902 bp, 10 predicted proteins | sample 7442791 | NCBI WGS metagenome assembly JACCDI01 (sample SAMN15323434, study PRJNA562643) | freshwater metagenome | isolation source: river surface water | place: USA:Blue River Watershed | collected 2017-08-15 | reverse complement strand
CTCTAGTCTCTTGATGGGAGGGAAGTATTATGGTGCTTCGTCTCCGTAACACTGTGTGACGTGTGATAGCCGTTGAGGGGACTAGGGCCGACGTTTGTGAGACACACATCATACACTCTATCATTCGAAATTGATGCAATGGAGTTGGGGGAGAAAGACAATAATTTCACTGAAAAAACTTCAGAAGGAACTAGTGTTCATTCTACGGTTACAAAATAGGAGCTCAAAAATTTGGAGGATAATATTGTAGTATGCGGGTGGAATTTTCCGATAGTATTGGAACCCAAAACGGCAAATACGGTACGGTACGAACCCTGACCTACTCAACAACACAAATTCAATCTCTGCATCCAATTCAGCATATTTCGCCCTTGTCAGCGACCTCTCGCTCTCTCGTTCGGAATTCTGGTAATTTTCATTATCTCTCCTCATCTTATTCAACATTGCTCATTTTTCCAAGGCTCGCCACAACGCACGAATGAAATAGTAGAATTCAAAAGGTTCTCTCTAACCCATCAAATCATATTCATCGACATGGCAACCTATTATAATCCCTCTAAACGTCTCTCTGAGTGGGCTGCAGATTTTTTATCGCCATACATTAAATGGGGAAACGATGATGGTAGCGCCAGCGACGGCAATCAAGACTCCCAGAAATCGTCTTTAAGCATCGGTTTATGGAGTGGGTACATCAAACTAACGAATGTGGAGTTGCGTCCCGAGGCTGTAGAACGATGGCTCAATCCCTCCGAAAACTCTCAACAGAACCAATCAAACGGCGGAAAGATTAGGTGGAAACTCCAAAGAGGGACAATTGACTCAATTATTGTCAAAATCCCATGGAAGAGTTTGATTGTAGGTTCATCTCATTGCTCCGACACCGCCAAAAATACATCCAAAGGCAACGCAGCAGATTTTGCCAACGAGGAAAAAAATTCAAACAAACTCTCAGGCAAACCCAATCTTGGCTCTGTTCCAGAAAAGAGGGGATACATGGGAGTGCAACAAGGAGGGCCAGAGGTCAAAGAACAGGAGGAAATTACCTCTGGGTGCACCACTGTCCAGATAGAAGGAATCAAATTAGTTTTGGGCTATGAAGCTATTCACATTGATCCTCAATTCGAAGCATTGCAAAGTCCGCTTTCCACGGGCAGTGGTGAGTGTTCCACTGTCGATGACGGCGAGAACGATGAGGAAGACGATGATGCAACTAAAGAACGAGCTTATTTGAAAAGTCAAATCCAACAAGAAAAAGAAAGGGTTGTCCAAATTGCAGAACGTCGATTATTGGCTGGGCTGGATCCTTTTCCCGATGTTTTGATGTCAAGTTTGCAATCTTGTGTGCAGAGATCCATGCAATCAGAGATCAAGCTTGGGGCGGAGCGAGGAAGACATCATTTTACAGCACCGAATTCTTCACCAGTGCCGAACACGAATACTTTGAGTTGCAACACTGTCACCACAAAAGCCTCTCATGTGTCAAATAACCAGAATGAAAGTCCAGACAAAAATAAAATCAATGACACACAGGTACCAAGTTCTCTTCTCTCCAGAATGGAAAACTACGTTTCTTCCGCGATTTCCTCTCTTTTGTGGAGGGCATTTGACTCGCTTTCTTTGTCAGTGATACACGTACAACTATCTGTGATGGGATGCAGTCATTATGACAAAGATTTTAAAGCAATACAAAAGAGTAAGGATGAAAGGTGTAAAAAGAAGCAAGAGAAAATCAAGCACCACCGACCGAATGTGAAAGAGAGACGCAGAGAAAAATCATCATCAGAAGAAGAATTCAGAAGGTACCAACATATCTATCCACTTGATTCTAACCATCATTCTTATATCCAATGTCGCTCCCGATCAGTAAATAAAGGAATAGGAAAGGGCCACCGACGCGTAAGCAGCGCATATGTACGAATGCCATGTTATGAATTGAGTGAAATTGACCTTAGTTATATCTTCGATGACAATCATGTTGCGAGAAATAAAGTGGAACAATTAGATACGCCCGGCAAGAGAATACAACAAGGAGACGTGAAAAGCCGTGGACACCGTCGTATCAGCAGTCTCAATAGTGTCGGGTGGGGTCGGAAGAAGTGTGGTTTTCATTCGCCGGAAAAAACTGGAGCTTTTGATGGTGTCGAGCGCGGCAAAAAAGATGCAAGTGGCACTCATGCAAAAGGAAGCCTTGAAGGCGGATGCCACGATGACGGCGATAATTTGAGTTTTCAAGAAGATCCCCTCATTTGGGCGCATGAGGGTCAAGTTGAAATAGGATTGACACTGGACAGATTTGACGTTCGACCCGGATCTCTATCACGTGGTCGTTGGGGCGGAAAAAACTCCTCTTTCCATGGCAATGACGATACTTCTACTATGGACTTAGGAGCAAGTTCTTTGAAATATTTTCGATGTCGTCAATTAGGGTGTTTTCTTCGTAAACATTTCTTGTCCACTTCGTGGGGAGTTGTTGCGGACGGTGAACATATGGAACGGGCAGGAGAATCGCGAACGGAGAAAACATTGGTTTGGAACAATGTCGACGACTTTGATTATGTTGTGGTCCCAACTGATTTTGAAGCATCATGTAGGATATATCGTGATCGTCCAGAGGCTTCTTCAACTGTAACGGCTGATTGTACTTCAGCGGTCACAGGAACCAGTAATGGAGATATTTCCATTCCAACGATAAAAGGAGAGGGTTTCGACCATCCTTCAGTCTCAAACAGCATGACATTTTCGATTGACGCCAAAGGAACATCGACTAAGCGACGAGGAAAACGTGACAAGAAACCAAAAATTGAAAAAACCGTGTCGGAAAAATCACGTCGCCAAAAAATACCTACTTCATATCGGACAGGTTCCAGTGGTCTTTCGGAGTCTATGCTTCCCGTTTCCTTCTCTTCAGAATCCAATGCGGACGCAATCATTGCGAACAAAATCAACACAGACCATCAATTTGTTGTTTCGTCTCTTCCTCCTCGTCAATTTCAACCGGACTCCGCGTCATCTGCCAAGCAACCTCGTAACAGTATCCTATTATCCAATGCAGAGGAATCGATCACCCATGGCAACAGGTCGACCACAATGCCAGCACGTCTGTGTATCCATTGGAAAATGAGTCACATCCGGAGCTCATTCACTTCTCGACAATTTTATCTCATTCATTCATTTTTCACATCGATGGAACGCATGAAACAAGGAAGGCCTTCCATTACCATTCGTACGGCATTAAGAAGAGACCGCTCACTGCTGGAGCACCTCGTAGAAGATTGCCAAGTCATTACGACATGGGAAGATCGTATTTCACGCACCATACCTTCAATTCGATCAGAGTATTCTTGTCAATATCAGAGAATGTTAACTCATCGAGTAGTGTCATCTTGGTGGAAATATGCGATTTTAAGTGTCGTGAGAGATTTGCGTCGAAGGAAAATGCTGATGTACTCTTGCTGTGGTGAATATGTCTCATGCAAGAGAAGAAATGACAATTTTGGTCCGTTGGCGGCATCTTACAAATATAATTGGGATTGGGCAAAACATTCTAGAATACGGAAGGAGTACATAGAACAATATTTGGTCGTAAACGGGCATTCAGCATCAGATATGTCCCGGGTTCGTAGCGTAGATGACAATATCTCTGTCGTAACCGACGCCGCTGCAGCAGTCGCAGATGCCAAATCTTGCATAGAACAGATAGAAGAAAATCTCAGCGTTGAGCGAATTGTTTTGTTGAAAAATATTGCACGTGCTTTGTCAATTCGGTATGCGGAGCTAGGTGGGGATTCGAATGTTTCTCAACTAACTCCTGCTGACAAGCACCATATCTTTTCGCCTAACACGCATCACAAAAAAGGAGTCTACAGCGAATTAGATTTTGCCGAATCAAGCGGGAATTCAACACAAGTTGAACATAATAATTACTTGCCAGAGTACCTGTCTCAATCACCGTCTAAAACTCTGGGTGACGAAACTCTGCACTCCCGGAATACTCATCGTTATTGGCCGGCCTCTCGTTTTATGAGTTCTGCGCGAACAATCCCAACTTCATCGACAGTTGGATCAAAAAAAGACGACGTGGATGGATATACTATGAGAGATGGGACTTTGGTTAGCGACGAAACTTTGGGATATAACTGGAACCAACACGAAACGACTCCTCTTTCCTTTTCTTTCCTCGTAACACTAGAGATATCAGGAATTTCATTCGCATTATGTGATTATTGTCATGCAAGTTCTGCAGACAAGTGTTTGGGATACGAACCCGCGGGAGTCTGGCAACAACAGACTCCATCAGATGATATATCTGCACTCACTGGCTTTTCTGATGCCGACGATTCTACTGCTAACAGCCACTGCGCTGGGAGACGAATCATAGTGGAAGAGTTTGATTCAATGTGCCGATTTTGGCCGAGTTATTATCATGGAGTATGTCACGAGCCCATCATGATAACTCACATTGTAAATATTTCTTTCTCCATCCAAAACGAATCCCGAAAAGACACATCGTTATTATTGTCGGAATTTACGATTGGCTCAGTGGCTGTGCATGGAGGTAGTGCGGTACCTTCTGAAGCGAACATTTTCTCTATAGGTCAATCACATGACTCGGAATCATTGAGATTTGGATCACCTCAGGACCCGATCGAGTCCAATCGAATGCATGGCATCGCAGGGGGATATACAGCATCAAATGGTAGCGTGCAAATCACTATGCGACCAGAAATTCACGCGAGCATCTGCTCAACTGTCTTTAACATCAATTGGGATTGGATAGAAACAATATCAGAATTTTTAAGAATCTATACAGATATCGCTGGAAGAAGGGTGTTACCATCAATCAAGAATGAATCATTGCTTGAAAACAGATTCCTCAGCAATGCAGAAAGTATATCACCAAGGGGACTTCTTTTCAGGTTCGATTTTTCTGACATAATGTTGATATCACCAGTTGATCTTTACGATGGTAACCACATCGAAGCAACAGTACATTCGTTGGGCATATCCAATGTCAACGGCACCGACGAATCCTCTCTACTTGATTTGGATGGATTGCAGGTTCACTCGAGCAAAGATGCTGGTGCTACAGCTCGATATCTTCCTAGTTATCATAAGCGGAAACGATTGGATACGATATATTCCTCCTCGTCACCTTTTTCATCAGAAGATGCGGACAACTTAGCGGAGATACTCAATGGCATTGTAAGTTTACCATTTTGTGATCCAGTGTTTCAAATTACCTCTCATTTCACCTCAACCGCCTGCTGAATATCTAGCATGTAAACATCAAAGGGACGAAGTTAGTTCATGTCAACGAAAAATCAGCCAAAATATCAAATGTTTTGGAAAAACCTGTTGATATTGATTGTATAATTCAATATCCCAATAGTGTAGACATCTCAGGAATCACAACTGACGAACGACAAAATTTCCAGTCAGTATCCATTCAAACGTCGCCAGTGATAATTTTGATATCGGAACATATTTTACTGTCCAGTTTTGCTTTGGTGGATCATGTTTCGAAATTATTACGGGAATCCAGCTACCTCAACATTACTCACGATGAGACACACCCTCTGCCATCTTTATCGTTTTTATCTCAAGTTTTACTACTGGACGTCCAATTATCAGTCGAATCGTTTGGTTTTCGAATCTCAGTCAAATCCAATGAGAACGATTCCGCCGAAAACATCGATTTCCATACGTGTTCACATGAAAAATTGAGACTCATTATTACTTCATTTATCACTCAAATTTCATGTTTGGACTATAACTATCCTAACCCTAAATCGTTGGATTGCATGATGAAGCTGGCCGCAGATCGATGTCGAACTTTGGGTATATCGAAGCGTGAATCAAATGATTTCATCGCCGCTGCGTATAAGTACTACAGAGAAGAAGCTAGCACACTTTTTGGATCCACACAAGAATACACCAAATCGCCGAATCATGCTCGGAACAGCATCCGGCCAAGCAAACATATTAATCGACTTCTCCGCCAACGAAGTAACTACCTTGATGCAGAGAACATCTCTGGAAGGATGGAAGAAATTTCCCTAAATGCTATTGAAAAGTCAATGATGAGATCCCCACGCTTAAGCGCAGCGGAAGTGTTGGACTCCTTCAATCACGATTTCACTTTACAAGTAGAATGTTTGTCGTTTCAGAAGTCGGTTTATTACAACGAACACTCTACGCGAATAAAATTCTCTGGTGGTGTTGTTCAGAACGGTTCCGGTACTAGTTTATTGACCGTGTCTCAAGGTGCCAACGAGCCTGACTACTGTGACCAGATTTGCACGGGAAGGAATACTTCGAAGACAGTAACGGACACAGCATTTTCAATCTCTTTACAAACTCGCGCGTCGAGCCGTCATGTCCTTTGCCAGCCAGATATATACATCGAAGGAGGAAATATATCGCTTCATTTTCATCCAGAAGCAATCGCAGATGTCCTGAATACTTACCATTCGACGAAGGAGATATTTTTGACAGCCATAACTAAAGGCAACAATCGCACCGGCGTAGAATCAGTGCGGCACGGAATTAGTGTGAATGGGATCATCTCATCGATGACAGTGCTTTTCACAGACGAATATGTTCCATTCTGCAGTTTTTCTTTCTCGGATATTGCCATAAAAAAGGCTATCAAGACAACTTTCCTTGCGAATTCTCTATCATTAGACTGTCTTTCTCCAATCGGTTCCCAAACATACCCCGAAATAATAACTACATATGATTCTTCACCTAGGGGTGATTTCAACTTACCAACAGCGGTTACAATTCATCTGAACAGTTATGGCGCATCAGTGAACTTGAGTGGGGTGAAATTGTTATTATTGAGACAATTCATCAACGATTTAATTCAGTACATGTCTTCTCCTTCTCATGGCATCGGCCTCGTATCGCATTCATTGACGTATCTAAGAAATACTTGTCGAAAAGGTGAACACCATTCCAACAAATTTAACTTCGACCTTACCGTTAATGACTCTTCGGTGGTTCTCCCGCGGGATAGTGGCAGCATCGATCTAGTTAGCATCGAAGTTGAGAACATCACCATCACGCAAAAAATGACAATCGATAGTTGGAAAGTTGGTTTCTTTGCTAATTCCAGCGATGCATCAGAGAAAAATGACACAGAAAACAACAAATCATCCTCTGAACCTGCTGGTGTTGACGATTTCTTTGACTGCGGAGAAGATATCCAACAAAATTCTTTCGAAACCCGACCTTTTAGGTTACGAGGCACAGCCATCAACCGTGACGAAGCTTGCCAAGTCCCGAGACTATCATTTCGGATCAAAAATGCTAGGATGTTTTCTGCGCTGAACCGCCGTCGCCACACAGGTTGTTCGATCCGAATGGCGTGTTGGAACAATTATACCTGCGCGACGCAAGCTAAAAAGGATGTATGTGCTTTTAAGGCAATTGGTAATCCCGACCCTGCGATAACGGAAGAACTTGAATCAAGAGTTTGGGAAGAAATCACCTCCGAACCGCTTTGCCTCCACATCACCGCTGACTGGGCACCACATCTTCGTTTACTTTTTGAAAGTGGAGGACACGATAGCCGATGCAAAGTTGCATTTGATTTGCGCATGTCACAGTTGTACTTGCTCATGTCGATTTGGTATTCAAACATGCAAGAATTACCTCTCATGTTTCCCTACGAAAATGAATTCATTGACCAATTCTTTCATATCCCCGAGCCACCTGTTGATTGGCCGGAATATGGTACGGAAGAGTTCGTGAGGAAAATCAAATTTGAAACGTCAAAGTATACCTTTGAAATGGCTTTTTGTTTCGAAGATTTGATAGTAGAGTGCAAATATGATTTGCCAAATTACTTTTCCGAAGATCCACCTTATTTGCTTATCATGCAAAGAATGTTCGACAAAGTTGGAATTTCAAGCATCAGCGATTGTTCTTTAAATATGTCTCTGAAGAACATTGTCTGTCACATTGTGAACGACGAAGATACGTTACTTCGAATAGGTCTAGCCGCAACAGAATTCAATGTGTATTGTGGACAGGCAGATGATGCAAAATTCGCACAAAACATAGCTGTGAGGCTAAACAATGATCGAAAGCACAAGTACGATCGAGCACCATTTCCTGATGTAAACTGGGGGCTTGACTGCGGCCGTCATACCATTGTTGACGGCCTGCCACAGCCCTTTCAGGTATCCGTTATCATGACCCCAGACTTTTACTGTATGATAAATGTTGGGGCAGACATGCTTGAAGCAGGATTAGTGGACTTGTCTATGGTGTGGATATTGCTCGATTATTTTGGACTTTATTTCAAGCAGAGAGCGTTTGGTCATCCTGCATTCTCGGTGGAAAGAATGATCGAAAAGGCGAATCCGAGCGAAGCAAATAGATTGGACGAGCTCGATGAAGAAGATTGTCTCAATATCGATTTTCGATTATGGCTGACAAACCCGCACATCGTTATTCCATCAAATGCTGCGAAAACTAATGACATTTGTATAATGCTGGAAGCATTGGCTGGACTACATTATCGTTACAAGAATTTTGGATCAGATTACTCTTCTCAATCTATTGTCGCTAAGGACCTTGGGATCGTTGCCCTGAGAGAGTACATGAAACCAATGAATTGCCGCGGCATGCGGCAAGTTTCCGGCTCTTTAGCCAACTGTGGAGTCAAAACTCTCCTTGATGGACTATCTTTCTCAATCAAATACAATTACGACACAAGAGCAAACTACGTTAGATTTGCTGCACGAATTCCTCTGTCATCCCACCATTTTGACCGCCGTGACATGCAGGGTATCGAGTCTTCCGAAATAGAGACAAAGCCTTTCGTAGTTGAACCACCTTTAGTTTGTAAACCATTTGACGCGCCTTCAAGGTACATGGGACATCACGAAACATCCATATACTACAGCTACGATTACATGAAACTAGCTTCGAACCTACTGATGAATTTTGTGGGGCCTCGAATTGAATCATACGAGCCTGATAGACCCGCAACTTCTGGAACTTTGTTCAGCATAAGTGCCTGTGTCGAGAGATTGAAACTCGTTCTAAGCGATCCGGTAATGGGAATGCACCGCCCGCTTGTATGTGTTTGTTTTCCATCTCTTTTCCTTACGGCTTCTCAACTGAAGGACTTCTCTGGCGGCATCCATGGGAATGTTTCGTCGAAAGTAGATTCAACATCAAATGAACGAACTGACTGCGGAAATGATTTTCAAGCATCATTGGAAGCAACCCTTTTCATCGATTATTTCAAGCTAGGAATCACAAGAAGTTGGGAACCATTTGTGGAGCCGTTCAAATTTCTCATTCTGTACGAAAAATCCAAGTCCCGAGGAAAGGGAATAACTTTTAATGCGGATTGTCCACTTCATATGAACCTTACAGGTACGCCTCACAATCTTTCCCTGTTTTGAAAGTCGTTTTAGGTTTCGCTCTCATGTCAATGTTGATTCATTCAAGGATCTATGGTAGATACAATAGACGATTCCATAGAAACCTTGACATCGTTTTGGATGCAAGCGACAGGACAGAATATAGATCCGTTCTCGGATTCTCTGCTGGCACGCTGTCATAATGCAGATGAAGAATTAGGGACAAGCACCGCAGTAGATCAATCAGGTCGCAGCTTTACTGTCTCCCACACGTTGGCGGATTTGATAGAAGACAACGAAAGGATAGCGTACTCATTCAAAAACGTCACTGGTCAAAGAGTCCGTGTGCATGCGCACTCAAATGTTCACTTTGACAAGATAAGTAACAAGACAGTTGTCTCATATCTCGATCACCTGAGTTTGATGCCACTGAGTTTTCCGGCTACTTATTCGGTGATAAAAAATCTTGAATCAGTTGAAGTCCCATTTGAGTGTGATCAAAATAGAATTCCGTCTCAAGCGAGCAAAGGGATTAAAGCTGCCGTTCACCAATTAGTTGATGTTCAGGTTCCAGGGTTTCAGGTAGGCTGAGTATGCTTCATTTATGGTAGAAATTTAGACAAGCGTTCTTCTAACCTCTTTTTCTTCGAATAAGTGGGTTCGTGGTGTCAGCATGGATAAAATCGGCAAACACTTCGTTGAATTAATCCCTCGTTCACTTTCAATGCAGGCGAAAGTGAATGGAGACTGGAGACTGAAGAACGCTCTTCACATGCTTACTGAAGTCAACTCAGTAAATGGGGGCCGGAGGATGACAGTGTCCAGTCTTTTTGAGCTTGTCAACAAAACTGACCACCCGTTATACCTTGGTAATTTTTACTTTTTTATGTTATTTTTTTCTTTAGAAATTTTCTTACAAGTATATTTCTCTTCCCTAGCTCTCAACCCAGATCCCCGACATTTCCCAAAGCACCACTGGATTGAAGACGACTCAATCCATAGTTTAAAATATGATTCCGCAGGTGATACCGATCATCTACTTCTTGTCGACGATGACTCTGCTTATGTCCAACTCGATTCAGGTAAGGCTTGTCATCTTTTCGTAGGTCAATCATACTCGAAGAAATATCTTTTCTTATTTTTTCTTATTACTCGTGTTGATCTTGCTCGTTAGACAATGTGTTTTCTATACCGTACTTGCTCCTTGAAAGTGCTCTACGGCTGAAAGGAAACCATCTTGGCAGTATTTGGATTCGTCCTGACTACCAAAATTCAAGCATTATTGACGATTCTTTGAGTGGCATGTGTTCAAGTCGAGTAGGTTTTCCCTCTAGACCGATTCAACTTGCAAAGGTTTTGCATGAGTCATCTATCATATTCAAACACCATGACACACTGCTTTCTAGCACAACATCATTAGAAGTTTCTTGTCCAATTTATAGCGGAGTCGAAAACGAGAAGAAGAACATCCCATTTTGTTACGTCGTTGAAGTGAAACGTAGCCCCCTTGTCAAAGCATTTCAGTCCGAAAAGCCTAAAACCAATGGGGACACAGGTGGTGTTTTGTCGCCATCGAAAATGGGAAAAAAACACGCAAGAAACAAAGTGACTAAGGCTGCAGAATCAGAAAACGCTGACATTCACGCACCAGTAACGTACTCACTTACAATCCATCCTCCAATTATTATTGAAAATCTTTTGCCCGAAAAAGGAAGGTTCGAGTTGATGAATGTCGTGACACAAAGTGTGCTATGGTGGAGTTATCTTGAACCTGGGCAAAGGGTCCCAGTTCACACTGTTGGTCTCGACGCCCCTCTTCTACTACTTGTAAATCTGGGATTTTGCCGTACTCCTGTTGGCGAAGGAGCTCTTATCCATCATGGAGGTGGGACGGGTATGCTTAGAGGTAAGAATACACATTTCAACAGTCACGGAGTAAAGTTTCTTTGATTGTACTGATTATCTTCCAATATTTATCTATTTGGAGTACAGCGGGATTGAACTCTATCGAAAATGCTGTCAAAAATTCCAAGGACAAAGTGAGAAAAACTTTCTATACCATGACTGAATCCAAGGGCGCAAGGGGTGCGAGCAGAGTTGCCCAGCTAAGACCAGGAAAATCGAGACAACGAGGAGTAGCGCGCAAAGCTGCTCAGCTTGGTTCAAATATTGGTACGAGTTTAACTGAATTGCTTATGTTTAATTTCTTCCCGATTCGCCCGCTCAGCTGACGTATTTCATACTTATTATTGTATTTACTTTTTGTAACAGAATCAGAAGCGATAGACAATTTGGTGGGGGGCATAAATAGTATGTGGCGTGACGTTTTGGGGCAAGATGGTGTTGCGTTAGAAACAACTGTCGTTGACAGTATTGGGCAACGCCTCACACTGCACATCGATAATATTCAAGGTAGTGGTGGGCAACGTCACATTAAACTTTTTGTGCCCTTTTGGATTGTGAATACCACCGAACACTCTTTGCGATATAAGCAAGAGAATGCCCAGTCTTATGTCTCTGGTACTGTGTCAAGTTTGCAGCGAAATGGATCCAATCCTGTCGATGGAAGCAATCGAAATGAAGACGTCAAGAATGCTTCAAATGTTTCTCTTTCAAATGAGGGGCTTGAGACAATGCAACTAGGCACCATCTATTCTGGAACTCCGGGTGTTCTATCGCGATTAAAGAGTCAGGGTAAACTTGACCCTCCCACATTGGCTTGCTTGATCAGCGAAGAAATCCCTATTAGTGTCGTTTCAAAACTCGCCTTCATGTTCAATTTCCAAGAGGTATTTTCTTTAGGGGGGCCTCCGAGATTGTGTATGCAACTCTTTGATTCAGCAAACGATTCCCGTTACACTTCATCGTGGTCGTTTGGATTTGGCCTGGAATCAGTTGGAGTAACTCAAATAGTTGGGTAGGAAAACTTTCGATACTGTTGTGAACGCAGAAAATTTATTATTACTGACAAAGATTTTTCTCTACTCGATCAACAGGATGCATTGTAAAGATGGTCGCAGTTTGGAGGTTAGCGTATCAATTAGTGTTGCACCAGGGCGGCTGTCAAACTACACCAAAATTGTTCGTATTTGCCCTCGTTACGTAGTCGTGAACAAACTGTCTCAATCATTTGTAAGTCGACTGAGAGTACCACATTATTTCTCCCGTTTATCAACGCAATATACTGATTGATTTTTGTATTCGAGCAGCGTCTATGGCAAGATAATTCAATATTGCACCCTAACCTTGCAATTGACGACTCCCACGATGTGAACGAGAACAAAGACTCAAGAAAATGGGTGACTAATCGAGCTGAACAAGAGAATTCAGGAGACCTCAATCAGTACAAGTCGCTGTTTGGAATGACGACAAATATAGCCTCACCAGAAGTCACTGGCATGGATTCTAATACAACCGCCCACTATGCTGCTTGCTTCATTGCGACAATCCAGCCATCAGAGATTATTTCGTTTCACTTGCCAGATACAAGAGCTGATCGACTATTGCGAATAGACCTCGGATCCGATTGGAACTTAAGCAGCAGTTTCAATGCTGACATGACAGCAGAATATGTCCTCGGTACGTAAGCTGCGCGTGCCTTATTACCTTTCATTCGTTTCACCACTCCCGTGGTGTTCTGATTTGGCGCTTTCCTTCAATAAATTGAAATATGTTCTGATTGAAGAAATAAGCCGTGCCCGCGACATCCGCATGCTTCCAACATTGAGCACTCGGGCGGCACCAATCTACACTGTTGTTCTACCACCTCAGGATGTTGAGTGGAATGGAGAGCTTGGAGTGTGGTTCGAAACCGATTGGGGACGTGAGAGATCCATAATTGTGAAAGGAACCAAGGAGGGATCATTTGCAAGGTTAGAGCTATTTTCCAATGATTGCAATAATGCGCGTGTTGAAGAAATAACCATTTGGAATTCTTTACATTTTGCAGTTTTCATACCGACATTGTTGTCGGGGATGAGTTACTGTTCATCGATGACAAATCTGTGAATGATCTTTCCTTCGACGAGGCTATGAAGTACTTGAAAGGTAGAATCTATTAAGTGACTCAAATTTTTTTTATCTTTTTAAACGTCTTGTTCTTATGGAATATTCCTTGACGCAATGGGCCTCAGCGCGCATTGAGGCTGTGGGCGAAATTAGGTGTAATCAATCAATCAAACCTCTTCAACGTATGAGGAAAACGATTCGTGGCACTCAGTATGTTGATAACGCAAGCTCGTCTAGCGGCATTCTTAGCTTGACATTGATGACTCTCGAGGAGAGATTGCGGCGTTTGAGGAGAAGTGCTGTCGTTGGTCACTCATATGCTACGAACGACGGGCCGAAGGGCATTCTAGAGCGCGCATATAATGCTTCGACAGCACCCAATAGCAACGAAAAACAGAAAAATTTACTTGTGGACATGAAATTCCTTTTTCAATCCATTTTCATTTTCGTGAGAGCTACTAAGCAAAACAGCCCTCCTCACAAAATCATTAATAGGTCTCTTCGCTGGAATATTTTTTATAGGCAACGGGGTTGCGATAACCACCCATTTAAGTGTCTTTGCCCCGGGGAATCATCCCCGTTTACCTGGCAAGAGCCCACGAAACCAAAGAAACTTACTATTCGAGTAGGAGCTGGCGAATGGATCGAATCTGGTCTTGGCAAGAAAGGAAGCAGCTGCAGTTTGAATAGGACTAGAACTACCGATCACAAGAGGATGCAGATGCCATTGTTTTCTTTCCAGTTCATTGAAAATGAAGAGCAGGGGAACTTTGGCCCAACAAAAACAGTGAAATTAGAAGAAATAGGGTTTAGCGATAAGCTTCCATGCCCATCAACAAAAGAGAGCGGAGAAGTCGAAAACTGCCTTCATTGTCACGTCGATACTGAAGGGGCAACTCGAGTCTTAGTCGTCTCCGATGAAGCCACTGAAACTCATACAGACGACGAGACTTTGATTCGTCGCCATCTCTCAAATATTAGAAAAGATCTTTGGGAAGAGGAAATAAGAAGATCCACACTTGAAGAAATGAAAATATTCTTGCAATCAACAAGTGACGAGCCCAACTCATCCATTCCTCAAAGCGATGGTATTTGGAGCCGCGACAATTCAACATATCCAACAGCTGAGCAGAAGAAGAGCAAATACAACAAATCTTCTAGCCGCTCCAGCATTGATGCACAACGACCTTTTCATACATGTCGTGATGCAAATGCAATTGAAGAGGAATTACAACATATTGTTGATTACGACGAAGGTCTTTTTATTACAAAGCGCAATCAAGTTATAGTTGAAGTGTTGGAAGCTACGGGTCTGAAATCCTCTGATCTAAATGGACTTTCCAACCCATATTGTAAGGTGAGCCTGGTTCACGGGAAGAATAAAAAGCACCCAAGTTCCTTCGCGAGCAAAATTTCCCGAAGGACGTACAAAATAGAGAAAACACTTTCTCCTCAATGGTCTCGTCAGGCGTTTGTATTTGATGTGCCGGAAAAGGCTTCATACGACCCGCGTG
>JACCDI010566501.1_pt1 | contig 14907 bp, 13 predicted proteins | sample 7442791 | NCBI WGS metagenome assembly JACCDI01 (sample SAMN15323434, study PRJNA562643) | freshwater metagenome | isolation source: river surface water | place: USA:Blue River Watershed | collected 2017-08-15 | reverse complement strand
GGGCCGATGACGCGTGGGTTGGTGGGTGGGGTCATCAGGCGCAGAAAGCCTGACGCGGCCTGCGCCACCGTGTCATAGGTCGGCCTGTCACGGGCGGGGCCTGATGTGCCAAAACCTGAAATCGCGCAATAGATGATGCGCGGGTTGACGGCGCGCAAATCGTCTTCGCCCGCGCCCAGTTTTTCGGCCACGCCGGGGCGGAAGTTCTGGATGAACACATCGGCCCGCGCGATCAGGGCGTTGAACACCGCCAGATCGTCGGGTTTCTTGGTGTCCAGCGCGATGGAGCGTTTGTTGCGGTTGTAGGTCTGGAAATGCGGGGAATAGAGCCCGCCTTTGAAGGCGCGGAAGGGATCACCCTCGCCGGGGCGTTCGACCTTGATCACATCGGCGCCAAGGTCGGCCAATTGCATCGCGCAGGCGGGCCCGGTGATATACGTGCCCATTTCGACCACACGCAGGCTGCGAAGCGGCTTCATTGGGCGCTCTCCCCAGCCTTGGCCCCGTCATAGGTGATCGCCTGATCGGCATGATTGGACAGGATGAAGCCGATGGGGCGTTGCGATTCCTCATAGAGATGCGCCGCCAATCCGCCCGCACGGGCAAGGATCGGCACGGCCTTCAGCGCCGCCAGTGGCCAGCCCGCATCAAGGATCACCGCCGGAATCGCGCCCGAGACGTTGATGGGAAGCGGGCGGTTCATCAGGGCCGGAGCCTTGGCCCCCAGATGGCGCAAGGCGGCGACATGCGCGCCGGAAATCCCCAGATCATCGGCGATGGCCAGCAATTTGTCGGCCCGTGGATCACCCGCCGTGTGCTGGGGATGGCCAAGGCCGGGCACCTTTTGCTTGGCGGCTTTCACACGCTCCAACGCGGCCACGGCGGCGGCCTCATCCCCGCCAGCGGCCACCACTTCGGCCAGAAACCGCCCCGCCACCTCGGTCGATCCGGCGACGACCGTGCCCATGCCCAAAAGGCCCGCCGCCATCGCGCCCTGCCAAGCCTCAGGCGCTGCGGCCAAGGTCATCCGTGCGGCCTGCACGGATGGCACAAGCCCATGCTCCGCAATCGCCACCAGACAGGCGTTCATCATCGCGGTCTGCGTCTGGGTCGGGCGATGACCGCAGACCAAGAGCCAGAAGTAATCGGTAAAGTCGATCTGCCCGATCAGATCATTCACCAGATCATGCCCACGCACCGTGATCGACTGGTCGTCCGAGGTGGCGATGGCCGTAAAGGCGTTGTCCTGTTTGCCGATCCGCATGCCACTTCCTTTCGCACAGCGAAAATAAATTCTCTTGCCGAAAGATATGGGCCGCCCTAGCTTCACGTCAACGGGAAATGCGAGGGAGGCTGACCCATGCGCGACATCAACCAGTTCACCATCACCGAAGCGGTCAAGGCCTCGTTCAAGACGGCCGAGGGCAGCCGCCTGAAATTCCTGCTCGAAGCCTTCATTGACCATCTGCACGACTACACGCGTGAGGTGAACCTGACCCATGACGAATGGATCGGGGTGCTGAATTTCCTGTATGACTGCGGGCAGATCTCTACCCCCGAACGCCACGAATTCATCCTGCTGTCGGATGTCTTGGGCTTTTCCGCGCTGGTGGACATGATCAACACGCGCGGTGGCGCGACCGAAGGGTCGAACCTTGGGCCGTTCTATCTGGACGATGCCCCCCGCATGGCGCTGGGCGGCGATCTGGGCAAGGGCCGCGACGGTGCGGTGCTGCTGGTGCAGGGGCAGGTGCGGGACACGCTGGGCAATCCGATCCCCGGCGCGGTGATCGACACATGGCAGGCCGATGCGGCGGGGACTTATCCCATTCAGGAACAGGCCAGCGGGCAGGACAAGTTCGACCTGCGCGCCATCATCACCGCCAATGACAAAGGCGAATACTGGTACACGACCGTGCTGCCCAAACCCTATACCGTGCCCTATGACGGCCCCGTTGGGCGGCTGCTCCGCGCAGGTCAGCGCCATTCGTGGCGGGCCTCGCATCTGCATTACATCATCCGCGCCGAAGGCTATCGCGCCATCACGACCGAGATGTTCTTTGAGGCCACCGATTATCTGGACAATGACGCCGTCTTTGGCGTGCGCCGGTCGCTGATCACCAAGCTGGAGCCGGTCAAGAAAACCGACATCCTGCCGCCGACCGACAAGAAGCCGGATGCCAAATGCGCCTTTGACTTCGTGCTGGCCCCGGCGGGCTGAGATGGCGACAGACCGTCCGGCAGAATTCGTCGAGGCGCTCGCCACGGGGCTGGCGGTGCTGGAATGCTTTGATCCCGCCCACCCCGACATGACCCTGTCCGACATCGCCCGCCGCACCGGCCTGTCACCCGCAACGGCGCGGCGCAGCCTGATCACGCTCGCATCGCTGGGCTATGTCGGGCGCAACGGCAAGCGGTTCCATCTGCGGCCCAAGGTGATGGCGCTGGGGTCGGGGTTCTATTTCGCCGCGCGGATCGATGAATTCATGCTGCCCGAACTGCGGCAGATCGTCGAGACGCATGGCGACGCCTCATCCGTTGCGATGCTGGATGGCACGGACGTGATCTATATCGCGCATCATTCCACCCAGCGCGCGCGCCGGGCCTCCGCCGTGGTGGGCGCGCGTTATCCGGCCCATGCCACCAGCCTTGGGCGCGTCTTGCTGGCCGGACTGCCGGATGACGCGCTGGAGGCTGCGATGGACGCGATGGCCCCGGTCGCCCTGACCACCCGCACGGTCACCGACAAGGCCGAGTTGCGCCGCCTGATCCTTGACGCGCGGGCCACAGGCTTTGCCACAACGGTGGACCAGTTGGATTACGGCATCACCGCGCTGGCCGTGCCGATCCGGGCCGCCGATGGGCAGGTCGTCGCGGCGCTGAATTCGTCGGGCTACACGGGATTGGTCACGCCGGAGAAGATGGTGGCCGACCGTTTGCCCGACCTGCGGGCTGCCGCCAGCCGTCTGTCCGCTGCCACAGCCCGCATTCCGGCCCTGTCGGCCCTGCTGACCCGGCCATGACCACCACTGATGCAAAACAAGAACACGATCCATCTGGGAGGAGAGACAAGACATGTGCAAATTCTGTGATGCCACGCGCCCGACCCTGACCCGCGCCCCCGCCGATAGCGGTGGCGCCTCCAGCCGCGCCGCCGCCTCGGCCCTGCCTGCCGGGATCGGCCAAGCCGGACGCAAGACCCTGATCCGGGGCGGCCATGTGCTGTCGATGGACCCGTCCATCGGCAATTTCGCCAAGGGCGACGTGCTGATCGAGGGCAAGAAGATCATTGCCATCGCTGCCCACATCGACGCCCCCGATGCTGCCGTGATCGACGCCACGGGCCATGTGGTGATGCCGGGCTTCATCGACACCCACCACCACCAGTTCGAAACGGCGCTGCGCTCGGTCCTGGCCGATGCGATCCTGGTGAATGATGGGCGTCCCGAAAGCGGGGCCAATTACTACGAATGGATGCTTCAGAAATTCTCGCTGCATTACCGGCCCGAGGATGTCTATATCTCGGAACTCTTCGGCTCGATCAGCCAGATCGATGCGGGCGTGACGACGGTGATGGATGTCAGCCAGATCCACCACAGCCCCGAACATTCCGACGCCGTGATCCAAGCGCTGCACGATGCAGGCCGCCGCGCGGTGTTTGGTTACTTCGAAGGCTGGGGCGAAAAGGCGCAATATCCCGCCGACGCCCGCCGGATCAAGGCGCAGCACTTCGCCAGCGACGACCAACTCTTGTCGATGGTGATGGGGGCCGAAATCTACCTGCCGGGGTATGAGGCCGCTTGGGCCACGGGGCGCGAACTTGGCCTGCCGCTGGCGATGCATATCGTCGGCACTTTCGGCATGGCCCCCACCTTTGACGCGCTGGCCACGGCGGGGCAATTCGGGCCGGATTGCATCTTCATCCACATGACCGGCATGTCTGACATGGCATGGCAAAAGGCCGCCGACGCGGGCGCGCATGTGTCGTTGTCGGTCCCGATCGAGATGCAGATGCGCCACGGCAATCCGCCGATCCAGAAATGTCTGGACCTTGGCATGCTGCCCTCGCTGTCGTCGGACGTGGAATGCACGATGACAGCGGACCCGTTCACGCAGATGCGCTCTGCCATCACCTTGCAGCGCATGTTTGCCAATGACCTTGCCCTGCGCGGCGCGGACTATCCCAAGCTGCTGTCGGCGGTCGATGTCATCAACATGGCGACGATGGGCGGGGCCAAGGGGTTGAAGCTGGACCACAAGACCGGCAGCCTGACGCCGGGCAAAGAGGCCGACATCGTGCTTCTGGACGCCACCGCGCTGAACGTGGCCCCCTTGAACCACGTGCCGGGTGCGGTCGTCACGCTGATGGAACGCTCAAACGTCGCCACGGTGATCTGCGCGGGCCAGGTGCGCAAATGGCAGGGCGCGATGCTGGGGCATGACATGGCCAAACTGCGGACAGAGATCGAGGCAAGCCGCGACTACCTGCTGGACAAGGCCGGGGTCCCCCAAGACCTGTTCCGCATCTGATTCCTTCGGGCCGACGGGTCTTGCGCCTGTCGGCCCCTTGCTGTGCACTGTCGATGACGCGACGACGCGCTTTGCGTTGCAACGCTTGAGGCAAGGCCACCATGACCCTTTCGGCACAAGACACCGCCAGCACCGGCACGCACCCGATGCGCCTGGGCTTTATCGGCACAGGTGACATCACCCGTGCCATGGTGCGCGGCTTGGCCGGGCAGGGGCACCAGATCTTGATCTCTCCCCGCAACGCCACCATCGCGGCCACTTTGGCGGCAGAGGTTCCGGGTGTCTCCATCGCCAGCAACGAAGAGGTGGTGGCGGGGTCCGATGTGGTGTTCCTGTGCCTTCTGGCCCGCGTGGCGGTGGATGTGGTGCCGGGGCTTCCCTTCCGCACCGATCACCGCGTGATTTCGGTCATGGTGGACGCGCCTTTGGCCAAGCTGCGCCACCTCTGCGCCCCGGCGACCGATATCGCGCTGACCATCCCCTTGCCCCCCATCGCCAAGGGGGGATGCCCGCTGCCGGTCTATCCGGCCTCGCCCACGCTGGAGACGCTGTTTGGCGCGCGCAATCCGGTGATCACGCTGGAGAGCGAGACCGCCTTGGCCGCACATCTGGCGGTCTCGGGGATCAGCGCGACCATGCTGGACCAATTGCTGACGGCGGCGGGTTGGCTGGCAGGCCACACCGGCGATCCTGCATCGGCCGAGGCCTATGTCGCCGCCATGATCCGCGCCTATCTGCCCGAGCGCGCCGCCGGCGGGGAGTTGGCGGGCGCCCTGCGCAACCTGTCCACTGAGGGCGGGTTGAACGCCACCTTGCGCGCCGCGATGGCCGGGGCCAAGACGGATATGGTCAAGGGTCTGGACGGGTTCTCGGCACGGCTGGGTCTGGACAAAACCGCCCAAGGCAAAGGCTGATCCGATCCACCACCGCGACCGCGCGCCAGAGATACCGCTTTCCCAGTGGCCAGAATGACCTTAGACCAAGCCAGATGAGCAATGGTGAACGTCCAGAATCCGGTTGGCGGGGCTCGCGCGAGGTCTGGCTTGAGGCCGCGCATGAATTGCTTGTGCTGTCCGGGGTGGAGAGCGTCACGATCCAGAGCCTCTCGAAACGGCTCAAGATCGCGCGGACCAGCTTTTACTGGCATTTCGTGGATCGCCACTCGCTGTTGACGGCGCTGGCCGACCGTTGGGCCTCTCGCACCAGTGACGGGCTGATCGCCGCCTGCAAGGCCTTTGCGGAAACGGAATCCGAGGCGATGCTGAATGTCATCAGTTGCTTTTTGGGCGACAAGGCCTTTGACAGCCCGCTGGAATTCGCCATCCGGTCGTGGGCGCAAAGCGATCCGCAGATCATGGCCCGCCTGCACCGCGAAGACCTGATCCGCATCGAGGCCTTGGTGCAGATGTTCCACCGCTGGGGCCATGAGGGCGTGGACGCCGAAACGCGGGCGCGGACGGTCTATCTGACCCAGATCGGCTATATCTCGATGCGGGTGCAAGAACCGCTGGCGGTGCGGATGTCGCGGATTCCGTCCTATGTGCAGATCTTCACCGGCATCATCCCCCCCGCGCGGGAGATCGCCCGTTTCCACGCCCAGCACGATTTCGTGCCCGAGTCGCCCTGATCCCCGACCACCTGACCTGACCCCCATCGTCTGATGGCGGCAGGAGCACCGGTCACAGTGGCGGTGCCTTGCACAGTCCTGCAACGGCGCGGCAAGCCGACCACCCGCCCAAACACCGCCTGAAAATGTTGCAAACGCTGCCCTGCACGTGTCAGCCTTTCGGCAGGCTGACACGGACGCAAACCCTCACGCTGCATCGAAGCGAACATTTATGTTGACACCGCGCCAAATGTTCGTGCACAAGTTACGAAGACGATTTACATATGTTCAGTCGTCATTCTGGGAGGAATCGCAATGAATATGGTCTTCAAGACCGGCATCAGGGCCATGCTCTGTGCCGGAGTGGCCTCGCTTGTCTCGTTTGCGTCGGTCGGCGGCGCCTTGGCCGAGGTGTCGCAACCCACCTATGACAAGTCCGATCTGGTGCTGGTGACGACCGTCATCAACGCCACCAACCCCTACATGGCCTCGTGGATCGAAGGGTCCAAGGCGCTGGGCGAAAAGCTGGGCCTGCCGGTCGAGATCGTGCAATCCAACGGCAGCTCGCAAACCCAGATCGCCGGGATCCAGGCGCTGGCCGCCAAGGGCAAGAAGATCGTCCTCGTGACCAACCCGCTGGCCGCGTCGGACGTGCCCGCCATCGCCAACACCGTCAAGCAGAACGGCGGTTACATGGTGGTGTGGTGGAACATGCCGCCGAACATGGAACCCGCCGATGTGGGCGACCATTTCGTGTCCTTCGGCACCTATAACGGCATCACGGCCGGGGAATGCGGCGCCAAGGCGCTGGTCGAGGCGATGGGCGGCAAGGGCGGCATCATCGCGCTGCCGGGCGTGCTGGACAGCACCGTCAGCCAAGAGCGCGTGGCCGGTCTGAAGAACGTGATCAAGGATTACCCCGAGATCACCCTTCTGGACGAACAGCCCGCCAACTGGGATCAGGCCATCGCGCTGAAGACCACCCAGCAATTGATCGCCAAATACGGCGACCAGATCGACGGTGTCTGGACCGCAGATGACGGCATGATGCTGGGCGCCTATGAGGCGGTGAAGAAGGCCGGGATGATCGGCGACGTGAAGTTCTCGGGCGAGGGCGCCTACCCGCCGGTCGTGGACCTGATGGTCGGCCAGCCCGATGGCGATGTCGTCGCGGCCTCGTCCTTCCATCGCGGCTACAAGGCGGCGGCGACGGGTCTCTTGATTGCCTACAAGGCAGCGGTGGGCGAAATCAACATCGCCGACCTGACCGAAGACCAGCGCCATGGCCAATATGCCATCGATTGCGTCACCCCCAAGAACGCGGCGCAGTTCCAGGCCAATGGCGGGATCGACCCGACCTGGCTGGACCGTCTGATCGCCGATCCGTTCATGGACCTCGTCGGCGGCAAGGTTGCCCAACCGCAGGGTTGATCCCTGACTGACCCCGCCGCCGCCCGACCCGGGCGGCGGCCTTTGCAATTGAACTGGCAGATGGGGAGCGGAAGATGGCCAGCATGACCGGAACCGGCGGCACCGGAACGCGACGCGCCGTCCTGACGTGGCGCGGGGGATTGGCGGAACTCGCCATCCTGCTGGCGCTGATCGTGATCTTTTCCTTCCTGAACCCGGCGTCCTTTCCGACGCTGACCAATCTTCACACCATTCTGAACAATGCCGCGATCCCCATCGTCGTGGGCGTCGGGGCCAGCGCCGTGGTGCTGACCGGGCGCATCGACCTGTCCGTCGAGGGCGTGATGGGCGCGGCCGGGATGACCTTTGTCCTCTTGTCCGCCAACAGCCGCGAGACGGCGGATATCGGCTGGCTGGCATGGCCTGCCGCGCTGGCGCTGGGCGCGGGCTTGGGGGCGCTGACCGGGGCGATCCATGCGCTGGCCAAGGTGCCGTCCTTCATCGTCTCGCTTGGCATGTGGTATGTGGGCCTTGGCATCGCGGCGCTGCTGTTCGGCTATGAGATGATCCCGTTTTTGTCGTCCGAGGCCATCGTCGCATGGCCCACGCAATCGCCGTTGGGGCTGCCCAACAGCTTTCTTCTGGCGCTGGTCGTGGTGGCCTTGGGCTGGTTCCTGGAAGCCAACACCCGTCTGGGCCGGTCGGCCTATGCCATCGGCAACAATGAGACCGTCGCGCGGATGACCGGCATTCCCGTGACGCGCTTTGTCATCATCCTCTTCGCCTTTGCCGGGGCCTGTTCGGCGCTGGCCGGGATCATGGGAAGCCTCGCGCTGGGCGCGGGGGCGGCGAATGTGGGCGTGGGGATGCTGTTCCTGACGCTGGCCGCCATCGTGATCGGCGGCACGCCCTTGGGCGGTGGGCGCGGCGGGGCGCTGCGCACGGTGATGGGGGTCCTGATCCTGTCCACGCTGTACAACGGCCTGATCCTTGCGGGGGTGGACCCGCAGGTGCAATCGGGTGTGTCGGGTGTGGTGCTTGTCGTCGCGGTCATCGCGGCGGGCTGGTCGCAGCGGGCGAAACTGAGGGTGGCGAAATGATGCAATCGCAGATTCCCGGCGCGGTCGCGCTGTCCCCGGCGGTGCTGGCGCTGGAGGGCGTGTCCAAGGCCTTTGGTCCCGTCGTCGCGGTCAAACCCCTGTCGCTGACCATTCCTCGCCATCAGGTGGTCGGGCTGATCGGTGAGAATGGCGCAGGCAAATCGACGCTTCTGAAGATGCTGACCGGGGTGCATCTGGTCGATCAGGGCAAGATGATGCTGAACGGGCGCGAGGTGCGCTTTCGCGGGCCGCTGGACGCCACGGCGCAGGGCGTGGGGATCGTCCATCAGGAACAGTCGCTGTTCACCAACCTGTCGGTGGCCGAAAACATCGTCATGGGCGCGGGGCGCTCTGGATCGCAGGCGGTCAAGGCCGGGCTTTACCGCTGGTCCACCGTCCGGGCCGAGGCGGCCGAGGTTCTGGCCCGTATCGGCAGCCGCATTTCCCCCGACACGCTGGTGGGCGACCTGAGTTTTGCCGAGCGTCAGATGGTCGAGATCGCCCGCACCATCCACCTTGCCTGCCAGACGGCGGCGGCCCAAGGCGGCGCGCCGCTGGTGATTTTGGACGAGCCGACATCCGTGCTGGAACAGGCCGAAACCGAGGTGCTGGAGGCCGAGATCGCCCGCCTGCGCGCGATTGGCTCGGTCATCTTCGTCTCGCATCGGCTGGAAGAGGTGTTGCGCATCTGTGACCGCACGGTGGTCATGCGCGATGGTGAGATCGTCGCGGATCGTCTGACGGCGGAGGTGACAGAGGCCGACCTGTACCGGCTGATGATCGGCAAGGACCGCCACGCCCGGTCGCGCGAGGCCGTGCCTCTGGCGCAGGGCGCGCCGGTGGTGCGTACGCGCGCCTTGGGCAAGACAGGCGCGTTCCGGGACATCGACATCGCCCTCTATCCCCGCCGCATCACCGCCATCGTCGGCACCTTTGGCGCGGGGCGTGAGGCGCTGATCCGCACGCTCTTTGGCATCGACGATCCGGACAGCGGCACGATTGAACTGGACGGCACGCCCGTCACCGACTGGACCCCGCGCCGGGCCATCGCGGCGGGGTTGGCCTATCTGCCGGCCGAGCGGGGGGTGGAATCCTCGGTCGGGGGGCTTTCGGCGGCGCGCAACCTGACGACCGTGCCCTTTGTCGACATGGCGGGATGGCTTTTGTCGCCCGCGCGGCGCAAGGCGCTGGCGGCGGCGTGGTTTGACAAGCTGGACATCCGCCCCCGCCTGCCGGGGCAGCCGCTGGAGCGGTTTTCCGGTGGCAACCAGCAAAAGGTGATGCTGGCCAAATGGTTGACCCTTGGTCCGCGCGTGCTGCTGCTGGATCACCCCTTGCGCGGGCTTGACCCCGGCGCGGGGGCCAATGTCAACGCCTGCATCCGCGCAGCCTGTGCCGAGGGCGCGGCGGTGCTGTTGCTGGCCGACACGCTGGAAGAGGCGCTGGACCTCGGCCACGAGATCATCGTGATGCGCGACGGCGCGATCTCGGCCCGGTTCGACATGGCCGAGGATGACCCGACAACCCTTGATCTGTTGGAGAAGATGGTATGACCGCCCGCGCCACATTCAGCCCGATCCGCTTTGACGCGCTGCGCCAAGCCCTTGGTCCGCTGGCCATCTTTGTCGCGTTGCTGGCGCTGGTGGCGTTGGCGGTGCCGGAATTCCTTGGCGGGGGCGGGCCGTCCATCATCGCGCAACAGGCGACGCCGATCCTGCTGGTGGCGCTGGGGCAATGCGTGGTGCTGCAAATCGGCTCGATCGACCTGTCCAATGCGGCGACGGGCCTCTTTGCCTGCATCCTTGCTGCGCTGACGCTGGGGCCGCTGGGCGTGGCCTCGCCCGTCCTTTGCCTTGCGGTGGTGACGGCCATCGGGGTGATCAACGGGCTGATCCTTGTCTATACGCAGATCCCGTCCTTTGCGCTGACATTGGGCACGCTGGGGGTGATGCAGGCGGCATCGCTGGTCGTGACGGGATCGAATGTGGTCTATGTCATGGACAACATGGATGTGGTGGCGTGGTTGTTCACGGTCCAGGTGGCGACGCTGCCGGTCGCCTTTCTGATCGCGGTGGCGCTGGCCGTGGTGCTGTGGGCCTTCCTGCGCTTTACCGTGCCGGGGCAGGGGCTGGCCGCGGTGGGCTACAATGAACGGGCGGCGGCGCTGTCGGGCCAGCCCGTCCGGGCGCTGAAGGTGCTGGCCTTTGGCCTGTCAGGCTTTTTCGCGGGCCTTGCGGGGTTGTGCGTGATTTCCATCGCCGGGGCGGCCTCGTCCATCGGGTTGGGGTCTGACCTCTTGGTGCCCTCCATCGCCGCCGCGTTGGTCGGCGGGACGGCCATCACTGGCGGGGCCTGCAACCCCTTGAACGTGGTCTTCGGGGCGCTCTTCGTCGCGCTGATCCCGGTCGGATCGGCGGCGGTCGGGGTGGACCCGCAGGCGCAAAGCATCGTCTATGGCGCGGTCCTGATCGTGGCCGTCGCCGCTACCATGAGCCGTTCGCGCCATGGTATCGTGAAGTGAACCTGCCGGAGGGCAGGACAGAGACAGGGCGTCAGGCATCGGACCCGACGCCCGGCCGGACCTGAGAGGAGACAGACATGGCCACCGCACTTGACCGTTTTGCCGAGATGAAACCCCAATGGGATGAGCCGGTGCTGATCGAATCCCACCAGAACGGGATCCGCACCAAGGCGATGAACCCCAACACCCCCGTCACCTATGACGAGGTGGTGGAAGATGCCATCCGCTGCTGGGATGCCGGGGCCACGGCGATCCATGTTCACAACACCAACTTCGATCTGTTGGGCAAGGCCGCCTTTGACGATTACATGCTGGCCTGGGACCGTATCCTGAAGGCGCGGCCCGACATGATCTGGTATCCCACCACCTGCAACAACAACCTCGTGGCCGAGGGCGATTGCGGGCTGGAACATGTGCATTACCTGAACAAGCACGCCAATGTGCAGATCGCCGTGGTGGATACCGGCATCGACCAGTTCGTCATCGACGAGGATGAAGAGGGCAATGCCGTCGGCCGCGCCTATGGCTGGAACCTGACGCAGGTGGCGCGGCAGGTGAAATTCTGCCGCGAGCGGGACATCGCCATGATCTGGGGCGTCTATGAGCCCGGTCACCTGCGTGTTGCCCGCCACTATGTGGATCGGGGCATGTTCACCAAAGGGTCGAACTGGGATTTCTACTTTGTCGGCAAATACGGCCTGACCTCGGAAAAGCCCATCGGCACCTGCGGGATGGAGCCGTCGCTGGAAAGCTTGTACTACTATCTCGACATGATCTCGCAGGCCAAGCACAAGCTGCCCTGGTTCATCTCGATCTGGGGTGAAGGCGATTACGACTACCGCCCGCTGATCCGCCGCACCATCGAACTGGGCGGCCATGTGAAAACCGGGCTGGAGCTGCACTACAGCCCCCATCGCAACCCCACCAACCTTGAACTCTTGCAAGAGGTGCAGGACATCGCGCGCGAGGTGGGCCGCCCCATCGCCACGCAGGCCGATGCCCGCCGCATCCTGAACATCACCTGATCGGCCCCATCGGCCCGGACAGGCCCCCCGGCGCAGGCTGGGGGGCCTTTTGTTTTGCTCATCTGACTCTCTTTCCTCACGAATGATCGCGCCAGAGTGGCTGTGATTCGGACGAATCCGTGAGCGATTCACGCGAAAATCCCCATAGTCAGCACAATTTCCTCACAGCTTTGCAATGAAATCATGGGTTTGTTCCTGTCTGAACAAACAGTCTTCGATGTTGACATTTGTTCTGAACATTGCGAAATTTGATTTAAGAAATGTGCAGCCAAGTGGAGGAGTTGCATCATGGTCGAAATCTACGATCACGCCGGACAGCCGGTGAAGCATGGCCGGGCCCGCGTGAACGGCATCCGCATGCACTACGTCACCGCAGGGCAGGGTGAGCCGCTGTTGCTGCTGCACGGCACGCCGAAAACCCACTTCTACTGGCACAAGCTGATCCCACTGCTGACACCGCATTTCACCGTGGTCGCCCCCGATCTGCGCGGCTTTGGCGACACCGACAAACCCCCGGCCGAGGAAGGCTATGACAGCCTGACCAATGCCAAGGACGTGGCGGCACTGATGACCCATCTGGGCCATGAGACCTTTCACCTGCATGGCGAAGACCGGGGCGCGGAATTCGCCTATGCGCTGGCCGCGACCGAGCGGGCACGGGTCAAGACCCTCTCCTTCGCGGAAATGCTGCTCTCGGGCGAGGGGCTTGAGGAATGGTCCAATTTCACCCCCGAAAACGTCAGCTCGCAGTTTGATCTGCGCGGCGTCTGGGTCTGGCACATCCCCTTCTTCTGGATTCCGCATCTGCCGGAAATGCTGATCACCGGGCGTGAGCGCGCCTTCTGGGAATTCTGGATCAAGGCCGAAACCTGGAACCCGAACGCGATTTCGGATGAGGCGATCACCGAATGGATTGCCCGCCTCTCCGCCCCCGGCGGTCTGCGCGGCTGTCTGGAAACCTATCGCGCCGGGCTGAAGAATGCCCGGATCAACAAGGAACTGAAGAAGACCAAGCTGTCGCTTCCGATCCTGACCATCGGCGCGCCGGAATTCTTTGGCGAACTGGTCAAGGGTCAGATGGAAAACGTCTCGACCGGCGTCGAACGGTCCGAAGTGTTCCAGGAATGCGGCCACAGCCTTGCGCTGGAAGCCCCGGACCGTCTGGCCGAGACGCTCTGCGCGTTCATGCTCAACCGTAAACAGGGTGCCGTGGCGGCCCGCTGAGGCCCCCCGCATCCCCCATCCCAACTGCCTTAGGCGCGATCCTCTTTCAGGGGGAGGGTCCGTCACATCCTTGGAGGAGGACCCAAAATGAAACACCTGACCATGAAGAGCTTCCTGTTGGCCGCATCCGTGGCCCTGCTGCCCGGCCTTGCGGTCGCGGAAATCGCCGCCGATATCCAGCACCCGCTGTGGTACAAGGAGCCGTCGGCCAAGACGATGGAAATCGCCGCGATGGACAGCATCGATGGCGTCGTCGTCTCGGACGGCCAGCGCGGCGAGCCGGGCTTTCCCGCCGCCGACCTGAAACTGACCGACGCGCAGATCGCCAAGGTCAAGGAAGGCAAGTTCACCGTCGCCATCTCGATGGGGTGGCTGGGCGATGACTGGGCCAGCCAGCAATTGATCGGCCTGAAGGAAACCTTTGAATCCTTCGGCATCGAAGTCGTGGCAGAAACCAACGCCAACTGGGACGACGCCAAGCAGATCGCCGACCTCGAAGCGATCTCGGTCCTGAAGCCCGACCTGCTGGTCTCGATCCCGCTGAACGGCCAGACCACCGCCAGCGCCTACAAGAAGATCCAAGAGGCGGGCACCAAGGTCGTCTTCATCGACCAGGCCGTTGACGGCATGGAACCGGGCAAGGATTACGCGGCCATCGTGTCGTCCGACAACCTCGCACTCGGCATGTATCTGGCCGATGCGCTGGCGGAATCGCTGGGTGGCAAGGGCGACGTGGCGGCGATGTATTTCGCCAATGATTTCTACGTCACCAACCTGCGCTATGAGGGCTTCATCGCCCGCGTGATGGCCAAGTATCCCGACCTGAACGTGGTGGCCGCTGCCGGTCACAACGACCCGAACAAGGGCCAGGAAGTGGCGCAGGGCGTTCTGGCCCGCTACCCCACCCTCAGCGGCATGTATGCCTCGTGGTCGATCCCGGCGATGGGCGCGGTCACCGCTGCCACCGTCGCAGGCCGCACCCCGTCTGACTTCAAGATCGTCAACGAAAACTTCGACCAGATCGTTGCGCTGAACATGGCGCAGAACGGCTTCATCGCCGGGATCTCGTCGCAGCGCCCCTATGACCAGGGCGTGGCCGAGGCCAAGATCGGTGCGCTGGCGCTGATCGGTGAGGCAACCCCGTCCTATGTCGTGGTGCCGCCGCTGAAAGTGACCCGCGCTGTCCTGCCCGAGGCCTACAAGACCATCTACCGGATCGACCTGCCCGGCGAGATGACCGACGCGCTGTCGCAATAATCGACAATCGGCGCGCGCGGCACCGCTCCCTGCCGCGCGCGCCTTTTCTCCCTTCATGCCCCGAGGCCGTCATGTCCAGCCCGTTCCTTCAGATGACCCACATCGGCAAGAGCTTCGGCAACATCCCGGTGCTGCGCCGCGTGTCCTTTGGCCTTGCGAAAGGTGAGGTGCATGCGCTGATGGGTGGCAATGGCGCGGGGAAATCCACGCTGATGAAGATCCTGACCGGGGTGT